>Ga0209403_10000020_pt1 | contig 199584 bp, 162 predicted proteins | sample ArcticOcean_MG_C_8_FD_187440 | JGI IMG/M metagenome (GOLD analysis project Ga0209403, IMG submission 187440) | Marine microbial communities from western Arctic Ocean - ArcticOcean_MG_CB11_86 (SPAdes) (version 2) | ecosystem: Environmental > Aquatic > Marine > Oceanic | place: Arctic Ocean... | reverse complement strand
GCTGGCGAAGGCGATCCACTGTCCGTCGTGTGACCACGTCGGGAAGAACTGGTCCGTCTCGGTATCGACCAGCGGTTGCGGTTCGCCGTCTGGCAGGTCCTGCACCCAGATCCGGTCGAAGGCGCCGTACGCCGCACGGCGGGCGTCCGGTGAGATGCTCGGGTGCTCCACGCGGCGGGCGGTGACGGGATCGTCGTCGAGTGGGTAGTCGAAGCGCGTCGCCGGTCCCAGCGGAACGTCGACCTCGGCCTCAAACGGGATCTCCGTTACGCGACCCGTTCCCACGTCGACACTTTGGATTCCGCCGCCGTACGCGACGATCAGGGCGGCTCCGTCCGGGGTGAACGACGCGCCAGGGAAGAGATCGCGTGTCGGGAGACCTTCTTGTCCGTCACGGTCGACGCCCGTGACCAACCAACGCTCGTCGCCGCCGTCCAGCTCGATGAGCTTGAGGGCCGTTTCGCCATCACGCCGTGTCGCGTACACGAGGAACCGTCCATCGGGACTCACGATCGGACGCATCGCACTCTGGGGCTCGTGCGTCAGCTGGTAGATCCGGCCCGTTGTCCGGTCGAGTGCAGAGAGTTGCCAGTTCCCGTAGCCGCTGGTGGAGGCCGCCGACAGGTAGGCCGTTCGGTCGTCCGGCCCGAAAGCCACGCCCAGGTGAGCCTGTACTCGATAATCGTGCTCACCACCGTCCGGGGTCGCTCCGCCGGTCAGCTGGACGCCGGTCCCGCCACCGGTGTGATAGAGGAAAAGGTGGAACTCTTGTGGTCGATTGCTGAGGTCCGTCGTCTTGGTAACGACGATGGACTCCCCGTCGGACAGCCATTCCGGTGACACGAACATGCGTCGCTCGTCGCTCGTGAGAGCTCGTGCGTCCGAGCCGTCGGCACTTGCGACCCAGAGGTTGTCCGAGCCATTGCGATCACTTACGAACGCGATGCGTGCGCCGTCCGGGGAGTAGCGCGGCTGCTGATCGAACCCCTGTCCTGAAGTGATTCGGGACGCTCTGCCACCATCGATTGGCAGGGTGTAAAGGTCGCCAAGCAGTTCGAAGACGATCGTGTTTCCGTCGGGTGACACGTCGAGCGAGATCCAGGTGCCTTCGGTCGCCGTGTATTGGAGGCGCCGGGTCGTCTCTAGCGGGAGCGCCTCCTGACCGATCGCTGTCTGCGCACCCATCGTGAGGGACAGAGCTGAAGCAGCAAGAACGAGGCGTGCTAGCATGACGTTCACCTTAAGAGCAGTGGGCCGACCAAGGCGGAGTAAGATGCTCCTGGCCTCGCGCGGGGCAAGCGAACCGCCGGATCGCTGGCTGTGCGATTGCGATGGCGGTAAGCTCACCGCCTCGTCGCCGCAAAGGAGGATCGACCATGCCGAGGCACATCACGTTCCGTCCCATCGCCGTCCTGCTCGCCTTCGCTTTGATCGCGCCCGCGGCCTTGGTCGCGCAGAGCGCCATCGCGATCGTCGGCGCCACGATCATCGACGGAAATGGAGGTCCGCCCCTCGCGAATGGAACGATCGTCCTGACGGGCAACCGCATCAGCGCGGTCGGTCCCAGCGGGAGCGTGGACGTCCCTGATGGGGCCCAGGTCATCGACGGTAGGGGCAAATTCGTCACCCCGGGCTTCATCGACAGCAACGTCCATCTCTCGTTGTACGGGGCAGGAGAGACGATCGTCCGGTATGAAGACAGGAACGCAGACCTGACGCTCGAGTCGGCCCAGCTCCAGCTCAAGAACGGATTCACGACGGTGCGGGACAGCTACGGGTCGCTGCTTCCACTCATGGAGGTCCGAGACGCGATCGCTCGAGGAGAGGTGGTCGGTCCTCGTATGCTCGTGGCGGGGAACATCGTGGGGTGGGGTGGGCCGTACTCCATCACCTTCTCGCTCGTGCGCGGCACCGGTCTCACGCTTTTTCAGGAGCAGTTCAACGACTTCATTACGCAGGGGTCGGGTGAGGAATGGATGGAGATGGAGCCCGAGGATCTGCGTGTCGCCGTGAACGACTATCTCGATCTGGGACCGGACTTCATCAAGTTCGGGGGGACGAGTCACTTCTCGAACCCAATCATGATCGGCTTCAGCCCACGGGCCCAGGAGGTCATGGTCGAGGAGACACACAGGCGAGGCCTGGTGGCCGAGACGCACTCGACGAGCCCGGAAGGCCTGCGACTGTCTGTCGAGGCCGGCATCGATCTCATTCAGCACCCGGAGGTACTTCCGAGCGTCATGTCCGACGCGCTCGCCGAGGACATCGCCCGACGCGGGACGATCTGCGCCATGCTGTCGAACACGCTCACGGGTGAGCCCTGGGAACGACACCTGAAGCAGCAGGCGGATCGTGCCGAAAGCGAGGCAGAAGAGGAGGAGGAGGACGCGGGACAGGAGAGGGCGAGAACCTCGGCCGAACTGCGGGCCGAGGCGCGCGGGAGCGGCGAAGGCATGGACATCCGTCGCCAGAATGCGGAGAAGCTCATCGCGACCGGTTGTGTGACGACGATCGGCACGGACAACTACCTCGGGACTGCGCCTGAATTCCGGCGCGACCCCACAAAAGCGCTCAGTCAGTCCTTCGGGACGGGGAGTGTGCTCGCCACCGAGGGGCTCGTCGAATTAGGGATGACGCCGATGGAGGCGATCGTGGCAGTGACGAAGAATGGTGCGATGGCTTGTCTCATGCTCGACGAACTGGGGACCCTCGAGGAAGGGAAGTTCGCCGATGTGGTCATTCTGGGGGCGGATCCGCTCGAGGACATCCGCAACATTCGCGTGATCGAGACCGTCATCAGGGACGGAACAATCGTCGACCTCGGTGCTCTGCCGAACCAGCGGATCTTCTCGAATCCTGCAGACACGTTGCCGGACCCGGGGTCGATGTAAGCTCCAGGCCCTTCCCGGGACTGGCTACGCCGCACCGCCAACCCTAGTCTGACCACTTCGGGCAGGCCACCCTGGCCTCGCCTAGATCTCAGCGATGTGAGTCTCCATGTGGCGTGCGCACTGTTGCCGAATCTCTTTCGTCGTCCTGTTCATCCTCGGCGTCGCGTGGCCGGCCGCTCCGGCTGCCGCGCAGGAGGAGTCCGAGGACTGGGATGTGACGCTCGCGCGGGGTGAGACTCGCGAGATCGACTTCCAGACCGACGAGGGCACGTGGATGTCCGTCGACGTCTCACCGGATGGTCGGTGGGTCGTCTTCGATATGCTGGCTCATGTGTACCGCGTGCCGATGGGAGGTGGAGACGCCGAGAGCCTGACGCAGGAAAGCGGCGTCGCGCTCAATTATCATCCCAAGTACTCGCCGGACGGGACCCGGATCGCGTTCATCTCGGACCGGGGTGGTCAGGCCAATCTCTGGGTGATGGACTCCGACGGGTCGCACCCGCGTCAGGTTCAGACCAGCATGGACACGCGCGTCACCATGCCCGAATGGACCGCCGACGGAGAGTACATCCTTGTCGTCGAGGACGGCGGGATTTCGATGTACCACCAGGACGGCGGGACGGGCATCCAGCTGGTCGACACCGAAGGTGGAGCGCCTTCGTGGCCGTCGACTTCCGCGGATGGTCGTTATGTCTACTACCAGGTCCGAACCGGAGGGCAGGCGGTCCAATGGGCGGTCGATCACATCGATGACGAGACGGTCGCGGATGCGATGCAGGGTGCGAACAACCTCTCACGCATGGATCTCGCGACCGGCGCGGTGACCCGCGTCACCAGTGGTGTCCCTTCGCGTCAGTACCGACTGTCGTCGGGTGGCGCGATCGCCGGTGAGGTCTCCCCCGACGGGCGCTACATGGCGTTCGCTCGCCGGATGCCCGACGGCACGATCGAGTGGAAGGGGCATGAGTTCGGACCTTCCACCGCGCTCTGGGTCCGTGACCTGCGAAACGGCTCCGAGCGTATCGTCATGGATCCGATCAGCCAGGACATGACGGAGGGCATGAAGACGATTCGCCCACTTCCAGGTTACTCGTGGACGCCTGACGGAAGCGGCATCGTCATATCCCAAGGTGGCAAGATCCGCCGCCTCGACGTGGCGAGCGGCAACGTCGCGACGATCGACTTCGACGCGAGGGTCCATCGGACGATCTCGGAACAGGCGTATCGAGCCTTCCGCATCGACGACGGCCCCATGCCGGTGACGTACACCCGCTGGCAGACCGGATCGGCGGACGGATCGAGCCTCGCCTTCACGGCAGGGGGGCGCATCTATTTGATGAACCTGCCGAACGGAACACCGAGTCGCCTTACGTCGGACTCCGACCCGCACTTTGAGTACGCGCCGTCGTGGTCCCCGGATGGTGCCTGGATCGCGTACACGACCGTCGACGAGACGGGCGCAGGTCACGTCATGAAGATTCCGAGCGGTGGTGGGACGCCTCAGCAGGTCAGCCAAGAACACGGCGAATACTCACACACCCGCTGGAGCCTGGACGGCTCCGAGATCGTGGCGACGTGGGGTTCGGGCGCGACGGCTCGTCAACGCACGATGGCCCACAATCCCTGGTACGACATCACGGTTTTCCCGGCCGATGGCGGAGCGGGTGACCGGATCGTGCGCGTCGAAGGGCCGACGCTCTCCACACGGACCCAATTCCTGCGCCCATCCTTCGGCCCGGAGGGACGGATCTACTACCCCCAGTTGGGAACGAACCGGGCTGATTCGACCAGACTCATGTCAGTGGCCCGCGATGGTAGTGACCCACGCGTCCATCTGATACTTCCATTCGCTGATGAGGTCGTCATCTCGCCGGATGGCCGGCGGGTCGCGTTCAACGAGGGCGACAACGTTTACATGGTGCCCATCCCGTCCGCGGGTGGCCCGGTCGGCATCGACAAGAAGAGCGGTGCGCTTCCGGTCACGCAGCTGAGTCGTGGCGGCGGCATCTATCCGAGCTGGCGCGACGCGAACACGGTCGAGTTCGGGAGCGGTGCGACGTACTATCGGCACGACGTCGCGGCCGAGACGACGGATACGATCGCGATCGAGCTCGAGCTCGATCGTGACGTACTCCCCGATGGAACCATCGCGGTTACCAATGCCCGCATCATCACGCTCGAGAACCGACAGGTCATCGAGAACGGCTCGCTGGTTGCCACGAACGGTCGGATTACCTGCATCGGATCCTGTGATACTTCAGGAGCCGACCACGTCGTAGATGCGACAGGAAAGACGCTCATTCCAGGCTTCATCGACATGCACTCGCACTTCTTCCGCGAGTACCGGGGCATCATCCCGCCGAAGGCGTTCGAGGCGGCCGTCCCTCTCGCGTACGGTGTCACGACGAACCTCGACAACTCGATGTGGTCGCAGGACATCTTTCCCGCGATCCAGATGATCGAGCAGGGCACGCTCGTCGGATCGCGCACGTTCACGACTGGTGACCCCCTCTATCGGGGCGACGCGGCCCGACAGAACGACCTGAGCAGCTACGAGGTCACCGACGACAACATCGCGCGACTGCAGTCGTGGGGCGCGGTTTCGCTGAAACAGTACATGCAGCCCCGTCGCAATCAGCGTCAGTGGGTATCCGATGTCGCGCGTGAGCGTGGCTTGATGGTTACCGCCGAAGGGGGCGACCTGGCCTACAACCTCAGCATGATCATGGACGGACAGACCGCGTGGGAGCACCCGATCAGCTACGTGCCTATGTACTCGGATGCCACGCGCTTCTTCGGGATGGCAAACACCGTGTACTCACCGACCTTCATGGTCGGAGGCCCTGGGCCCTGGAACGACGAGTATTTCTTCCAGGAGACCGAGGTGTGGAGGAATGAGAAACTGCGGCTGTGGATGCCGTGGAAGCAGTTGGTTCCCCACGCACGCCGCCCGTTCCAGCGTCCTGAGACGGACTACAGCTATCCAATGCTCGCGCAGGTCCTTGCCGATATCATCGCAGAGGGCGGCCATGGCGCTATCGGCTCACACGGCCAGCAGCACGGGCTCGCCTCGCACTGGGAGGTCTGGGTCGCGGCTTCCGCGATGGGGCCGATGGGGGCGCTCGAACTCGCGAGCAACGAGGGCGCATACTTCCTGGGAGCCGAGCAGGACGTCGGATCTCTGGCCGTCGGAAAGCTGGCCGATCTGATGATCCTGAACTCCAACCCGCTCGACAACATCCGGAACACGACCGACATCCAGTCGGTGATGAAGGGAGGCGTTCTGTACGACGGGATGACGCTCGACGAGGTATGGCCACAGCAGCGCGCGTACGGGACGCGGCCATGGATCTACGATGAGATCTGGCGGAGCGGGCCGCGGCCTGTGAACCGATGAGGTTCGGTGCGGCCGTCGTTGGACTGCTTGGGCCGGTGATCAGGCCCAAGCAGTCTCACTGACTAGAAGTAGAGGTCCAGCAGGGGATAGGTATTCCAACGACCCATTTGTCCGGAAAGCCAAGGCAGCGCTGAGTGATGGGTCTTTGCATGCGGAGGCAGCTCGGGCTAGGGGTTAGTGATCACATTCGCGCAGAACTCACCCCCGTGTCCTAACCACCACGCCTAAGCACCTGGCCTGGATACGCCGACTGCACGACGGAATCAATGTCCCAGACTTGGACTCCGTTGACCCACACGCCGTGGATGCCCGTCGAAGCAAGCTGGGGAGACTCGAAGTCCGCGTGGTCCGTGACCGTCTCGGGATCGAACAGTACGAGGTCGGCCCATGCCCCTTCTCGGATGACCCCACGATCCACGATTCCCATGTGTTCAGCTGCGAGGCCAGTCATCCGATAGACCGCCTCCTCGAGAGAGAGCATTCCGCCCTCCCTCACCTGCGTACGAAGCACTCGCGTGAAGGACCCATATCCACGTGGATGGGGCCCCGCGAGTTCACCATCGCTGCTCACATTCGTATGCGCCCACTGATAGAGCCCGGCAATGTCTTCCTCCTTCATGCTGCGAGCGACGATCGACTCTCGCACGTCATCAGGAGCGTCGGGACCGTACGCCATGTCCAGAAGGGCGAGATACGCGGTGACCGCATCCTCTTCCCGCTCTAGCGCGATCTCCTCAAGCGTAAGGCCCACGTAGGACGGTTCCGGGGTGAAGCGTCCGAAAATGATCCCATCCGGCAGCGCCACTTCTCGGAGGGCAAACCCGACCTGTTCTCGAGTGAAGTTCCCGTCCGGTACCAGCACTCTCATCGTGGACTGCCAGTACGTGTATGGGTAGACGTCCGCCGTGACGTCGACGCCCCTCGCCCTGGCCGCATCCAGCTTCTGGAGCAGTTCGTCCGAGCGACCCCAAAGGCTGGTCATGGCAAGCTTCATGTGGCTCACCTGGACGGGGAGGCCAGCTTCGGAGCCGATGAAGAGGATCTCATCGATGGCATCCCAGAATGTCCGGTCCTCACTTCGGATGTGGCTGATGTAGCGGCCATTGAACTCGGCGGCGACGTGGGCCAGGGAGACCACTTCCTCGGTCGTGCTGTTGAAGGCAGCCGAGTACTCGAGGCCTGTACTTAGCCCGAAAGAGCCCTGCTCCATATCCGCCCGGAGCAGTACAGACATCGAGTCCGTTTCGGGTGGGGTCGCTGTGCGCTGCAAATCATCACCCATGACCTCCCGCCGAAGCGCTGCGTGTCCAGTGTACGATGCAACGTTGACCGCGGGAGGCGTCGCCTCGGCTTGGGTGAAGAAGTCGACGAGGGGATATTGGGAGCCGCCATCCTGACCCACCACGATGGTCGTTATGCCCTGACTTACCACGGCCCGAGCGGACCGCATGTCGCTGAGCAATCCTCGGTCGTGATGGCTGTGCGTGTCGATGAAGCCGGGCGAGAGTACAGCGCCCCCACCATTCACGACGGTCTCACCTCTGCGCGGCGTGAGCTCGCCGACCTCGGCAATTCGGCCGTCGACGACGCGCACTGACCCCGGGGACGAGGGCGAGCCTGTACCATCGATAACGCGCACATCTTCAAACAACGTGCCGTTTGAGGATGGGCTGCATGCCGCCATCAAGCCGGTCGCTAGCAGCAGCAAAGACCGTCGGGAGACTTTCAAACTATACCTGGGCAGGAGGCGCACGAAATGCTCGAAGGACTAGGGGTGGGCCCGCGGGTCTTGATGGGGTCGCGACCCTGGCAAGATGCCGTGCAGGGGGTCAAACCGCGAGCGCCCCCACAACTGTGTCACAGATGCGTCGAGGCCCACCGAAGTCCCAAAAGTCGCTCCAAATCAGGTGCGCTACCAGACTGCGCCGCTACAGCCGCAACAGCATCTCTTTGAAGCGCTCAAACACGCCGGCTGCCTCATCTCTCATGCTCCCTTCAGCAAGGCGCCCAAAGCGCCTCTCCACATTCACGAGCACCTGCATCCCCGCGGAAATGGAAGGACCATTCCACCCCGAGCTGCTCTATGCGTTTTCCGCGCAACGTCTCAAGCACCGTAGCGACGGCCACGTAGTCCAACACCGGAGAGCCTTCCGGCGGGAAACCAATCACCTCGATCGTGATGGCCCTCTGCACCACTGACATCATCCTCTTTAAGGCCACCAACATGAAGTCCCGGGTCTCCGTCGGCGTCACAGTGATCAAGCCGTCAATCTCGTCCTGAGAACCATCGATTACTACTGTTGTCGCGCCAGTCACCGACCAATGCATTTCGACCGATGCCTCTAGAGCGCTGCGTTGAGACGGACGACGAGACCTTGCATAGAAACGCTAGCGGCCCGCGGCCTTTCGTCCGGCTTCAACCGTCGCAAAGCCCGAGTCGCCCCACCCCATCACGTGCACGCTGAAACCCTGCTCCATGCGCATCGCGATGTCGGAGGCGTTAGAGGGAAATCCGCACTCGAGGTCGTTCTCCTTGCAGGCAGACAACACCGACTGAATCGCGTGCTCCCAGCCGTTCTGGTTCTGTACGCGCTCGCCCTCGGCGTTCTGCGACGAGAAGATGCCCCGGAGCGTCCCAGCTCCCGGCCACAGCACGCCGATCCCTGGCACGGCCGCAATCTCGGCTAGGTTCGCGAGCCCCGCGTGGCTCTCGACAATGACCCATAGAATGAGTTCACCGTCTGGGTTGAGCGGCCACACATCTGCCTTGGCGCGATACTCGGCTTCGCTCACGCCCCAATAGGCAGGAGCGTTTCCGACGCGGTCCGGACGCGTGCCGCCGTTCGATTCATATCGCATGGCGGCCACGGCCTGCCGAACCTCTTCCGCAGACTCGACCTTCACCGCCATGAGCGTGCTCGCTCCGGCGTCCAACTGCTTCGCGATGGCGTCCCGTGCACCCGCATAGTCCGTGCCGATCTCCTGCATTTTCACGACAAGAGGATTCGTTCGCGTTGATGCGCCAGCACCGCTCATCGCGGAGACGAAGCTGTTGAACGCAGGCAGGCCACGATCCACACCGCCCTCCATCGAACCATCGAAGACGAAGTCACTCATCGTATACGCGAGCGTCTCCTCAGCGAGTTGGGCCGGCGTCTTCACCGGACCGGCAGGCGCACCCCTTCGGCCCGCACTCGCCCGAGGCGCGTACATCCCGAAGACCGGCATACCCGCCTCGTGTAGCGCGATCATGGGATTCAGTCGATCGGAACTCTGGGCCGCTGTAGGCGCGGCGTCCGCCGCGAAGACCAGGGCTACGACCCCAACTGTGAGCATGAACCGCATACTGCTTCCTCCTCCGGAGAACCACACGAGACTGTTGAAGAACGCCACGGTAGATCGGGGGCCGTATGCCAGCAAGGACAGGCCCTCCGCTCGGCAGACCTTACGCACCAGGGCGCGGCGTAACATCGTTGGTTCAAGCGACTTTCTCTGACACCGTTATGGGGTCGCCCACCCGGCACCCCACATCCGGCAGAGCGACCCATCGATGTCCCATCCCGCTTCCCTCCCGTTCATCAGCGAGAGGGGCTCCGACGTCTTCTCCGGCGGGGGGAATGACGAGCACAGTTGAGACAGTCCATGGCCTACTTCGGCCCGAGAACGACGAGCTCAAGATCCAGTGGCGGCTGGCTAAGGAAGACCGAGCACATGGGCTCCGAAATGCGCGCGGACCAAGAGGTACAGCCTGTGCTCCAGATCGTGGTTCTGCTGAGCGGAGTCTCCGGAGCGATCGTTCGCCGCCGGTGGCGGTGGCTCGACTGGCTCACGGGGCCCCGCCTGGTACTGACTGCATCCGACCTGGGCGCATTCGAGGAACTCGCGGGTCGTGACGGCCTGAGCCTGGACCACCCAGCGGAGTTCGTGCTGCGTCTGAGGCGCTCTGATGCACTGGCGGGCCGCGAGTCCGGTGCCGAGTTGGCGCTCGCCAAGGCCCAGTATGACTTGGCGGCCGTAGAGCGGCGGGCAGCGCTTCCAATGGGTAAGGGCGGCGAGGATTAGTCGTCCCTGACACCAGTGTCAGCACGGACGGGCGTTCCAGTGTCATCATTAAGAACGCATTCCCGATTAACGTCTGCCTTCGGCCAGCATCCAATCGTCATGAAAACAATATTCAGCCTTTGCCTGTTGCTCATCCCTCTAGCCTTGGCCGCTCAGGAGGGCAGCGTCACTTATGACCACACCGTGGTCTACGGGTTTGCGAACCCCGACGCCCAGCCTGCCAGGGGCGATAGTGCTCAGGCCGGTCGAGAGGGCCGAGGCGGGGAAGGCGCCCAGCGAGGAGGAGCCGCCCGCGGTGGTGCCACAGGAGGACGTGGAGGCGACCGTGCCGGCGGCGCTGGTTTCAGGATGCCGGAAGGGATGCCCACCAACAGCTTCGCCGCGGTGGTCTTGCGCTTCAACTCCTCCGAATCCGTTATGGCCCAGGCTGAAGTGGTAGAAGAAGAAGAGGCCGCCGGCGGATCGGAGATGGACCGACGCATGGCATTCTTCGCCGACCGCATCAAAATGGGGTCGCCGGTGCGCTCCGATCAGGAAACACTGCTCGGGGCTTATGCCAACAACACCGACGGCACGCTCGTCGAGGAACTCGAATTCATGGGGCGTACGTTCCGGATCACCGGCACCCGACCCGGATACGCTTGGCGGCTCGTCGCAGAGCAGAGCGACTTCATGGGCTACATGGTCCAAAAGGCCGAGACCGAACACGAAGGGAGAACCATCGAAGCCTGGTTCACCCCACAAATTCCGGTCTCGGCAGGCCCGGGACAGTACGGAGGGCTCCCGGGAATGATCCTAGTCCTCTCCGTCAACCGTGGGGAAGAACTGTACTCCGCGACATCGATCGATTTGGGCCAACTCGAAACCGGAATCACACCACCTGAAGACGGTGATGAGATCACGCGCGAAGAGTACGAAGTGATGGTTGAAGAGAAACTCGAAGAGCTGCGCACTTCGCGCGGCCGCGGCCGCATACGGCGCATCGGATGACACATATGAACAAGCACTTCTTATTCCGGAACAGTCTGATTTTCGGACTGGCTCTGCTCGGATCGCTCGTCGCTACGCCGGCGGACGCCCAAGAGGAGTACGCCGTAGCCGGCGTCGTCGCGGATTCGGCTGGCGCCAAGCTCAATGGCGCGATGGTCGTGGCACTGTCGCTTCCGGATTCGGTACTGAGGAAGTTCTCACTGTCGAACGGGGACGGTTCGTTCACACTGACGCGGCTCATCGCGGGTGACTACGTGCTCCAGGTCAGCATGGTTGGTCGCCAGACCGTCCGGCATGACATCACGATCACGGACGGGAACCTCAACGCAGGCACGATTGAAGTCGATGTGCTCGCTGTCGAAATGGAAGCGCTCGTGGTCAGTGTCGACCATGTGCCCTTCGTGAATCGGCGGGACACCATGGACTACAACGCGCTCGCATTCGAGACTCGACCTCAAGCCACTGTTGAGGACCTGCTCGCGAGGCTTCCCGGGGTGGAGATCGCTGACGATGGCTCGATCACCGCGCAGGGCGAACAAGTGCAAAACGTCCTCGTAGAAGGCAAAGAGTTCTTCGGTACTGATCCGACGATCGCGACCCGTAATCTTCCTGCGGACGCCGTCGAACGAATCCAGATCTACGACAAACAGTCGGACATGGCAGAGTTCACAGGGATCGCAGATGGACAAGAAGAGCGGACGATCAATCTCGAACTGAAGGACGGAGCTAAGAGCAGCTACTTCGGCAACGTGGTCGGTTCTTTGGGTGGTGGCTCCGAAGCCGTCACGATTGCTTCCGCAACAGGTGGCGACGGGCTGCGCTACAACGAAAGCGTGAACATCAGCAAGTTCACGCCTACCACTCAGCTCGCCATTCTCGGCGGGATCAACAACGTGAACCAAACCGGGTTCCACGTGCAGGGTGCGAGCTTCGCAGGAGGCGGCGGGCATGGAGGTGGCGGGCCGACCCGTTTGGGTGGCGGCAGCAACAATGGCTTTACTGACGCCCTGTCCGTCGGCATAAACGCGAGTCACGACTTCGCGGACGACGACTGGCTGCGAACGAGCTACTTCCTCTCCCAGGTCGACAACGCTCAGAACAGCGAGACGTTGCAGCAACTGCTTCTGGGCTCTCAGATGTCCTCGCTTTCAGACCAGACCAGCAACCAGACCGCGTATCAGCTCTCTCACCGTTTCAACGCAAACGCGCAGAAGACCTTCTCCCAAGGCCACGACATGCGCTTCCGGGGGACACTGAACCTGGGTTCCTCGGACGCCACTAGCTTCGGAACGCAGTCGACGACTGCGGCCGACGGAAGGCCGTTGAACACCGCGGTCACCAACTACATCGGGAACAACAGCAGCCTCACCGGTAACGCGCGCCTCACGTGGCGGAAGCGGATCAACGAAGATGGGAGAAGCATCGTTGCCGAGGCTTGGACCAACATCAGCGACCCAGAAGAGTTCACCGATCTCACATCGACGATTGAGTCGTACGGCCGCGGCGATGTATTGACGAACCGAGAAATCGCTCAGGAACAGTCACAGACCGGCCGTACGCTCGGGTACTCGCAGCGACTCGCCATGACCGAGCCCCTCGGCGGTGGAAAAGTCCTCGAGCTGTTCGGTCAGCGAAGCGCGACAAATGAAGACCGTAACGAGTCGGTCCACGACATCGTCGCGGGGGCACCGGTCTTCAATGCTGCGCAGAGTTCCGCGTTTGAGCGGAGCTACAGCTACCTGCGCGGCGGCTTCCGCTTCAGTCGGAACGTCGACGACAAGCGCTTGGTGCTCGGCTTCGAGGTCCAGGGATCCAACCTGGACGGTACGATCCTGAACCGGGACGAAACGATCACGAATGGATACACGCATGTCCTGCCTTCCCTCGACTATCGGGTCCAGTTCGACCAAGGGAAGAACCTGACCGTCCGGTATACGACTTCGACGCGCGAGCCGAGTCTGACCCAGCTGCAGCCCTACTCGAACAACACGAACCCCCTCAACCTGTACATCGGGAATCCAGACCTGACGCCTGAGTACACGCATCGGCTGCGCGCGGACTACCGTTCCTTCGATCAGTTCACCTTCCTGAACTTCTTCACCTTCGGGTCGATCAGCTACACGAACGACCAGATCGTGACCGCGCGGACCGTCGACGAGAACGCGGTGCAGACACGCACGCCGATCAACGCCACGGACGGGTGGGGTGCGACCGGTGGAGCCACTCTGGGCACCCCGATCCGGCGCATCGGGGCGGAGATCAACGTCAGCTACAACGCGAACTACTCCACGGGTACAGAGTTCGTGAACGGCGAGGAGAACATCAGCAAGATCCTCCGGCACACCGTTGATCTGAGCATGGAGAATCGTGACAAGGAAGTCTTCGAGATCCGCGCGGGTGGGCGGTTCACGTTCAACAACGTGGACTACTCCATCAACCAGGACTTCGCGCAGGATTACCTCAACCGCACGCTGTATGCGAACGGTTCGCTCTACTTCGGCGATGGCTGGACGCTCGAATCACGATTGAACTACCAGTTCTTCGATCAGGAGATCTTCGGTGAGGGACAGAACGTCGCTGCATTGCAAGCGTCTCTGTCGCGCTTCGTGATGAACGATCGGGCGCAGATCAAGTTGGTGGCGATGGACCTACTGAATCAGAACCAAGGTGTCTCGCTGACGAACACGTCTGCTTACATCCAGGAATCGCGAGTTCAGACGCTAGGGCGTTACATCATGCTAAGCATGTCTTGGCAGTTGGGCCCGCAGCGTGGCGGGGCCGCCGGTCGCTTCGCAGCCACGCATCGCGGGGGGCGATAGCGTTAGCAGGGACGGGGTTCAAGTGTCATCATTGGAAAAGATTCTGAATTAGCGTCTGTCCTCTCGTTAGCATCGAACCGTCATGAAAACGATACTCATCCTTTGCCTGTTGCTCGTCCCCGTTGGCTTGGCGGCTCAAGAGGGCAGCGTCACTTACGACCACACGGTGGTCTACGAGTTCGCGAAACCCGACGCAGAGCCTACCAAAGGCGATAGCGCTCAGGCCAGTCCAAACGGCAAAGCTGGTGGTGAAGGCACCCATAGTAGACCAGCCGCCCGGGCCGGCGGTGCCGACTTTTGGATGCCGGAAGGAATGCCAACCAACAGCTTCGCCTCGGTCGTTCTCCGCTTCAACGCGTCCGAGTCCGTCATGGCTCAGGCAGAAGAGGAAGAGCAGGAGGCGGAGGAGGAATTCGTGGGCGGCTCGGACGGACACGCCCACACAGAAGACTTCGCAACCCGCATCATAATGAGTTCACCCGTGCGCAGCGCTCAGGAAACACTCCTCGGCGCCTACTCGAACAACGACGGCACGTTGGTCGAGGAGTTCGAGTTCATGGGGCGCATGTTCCGCATCAGGGGCATCAGACCGGTCTACGAATGGCGACTCGTCGCAGAACAGAGCGAGTTCATGGGCTACGCTGTGCAGAAGGCCGAGACGGACTACGACGGAAAGACCATCGAAGCCTGGTTCGCACCTCAGGTCCCGGTCTCGGCAGGCCCAGGACAGTTTGGAGGCCTTCCAGGGCTCATCCTGGTCCTCTCAGTGAACCGTGGAGAAGAACTGTACTCCGCGACATCGATCGACTTGGGCGAACTCGAAACCGCTATCGGACCACCTGAAGACGGTGATGAGATCTCACGCGAAGATTACGAACAAATCGTTGAAGAGAAGCTCGAGGAGCTCCGCACTTCGCGCGGCGGCCATCGCGTACATCGCATTTCATGATACAATCGAACGTGGGCACCTGAGGTCTCCCACTGAGAAACCATGAGCGATACCGCAGCAAAAACGCCTAGCGTCCGACGCGGGATGGTCATCGTGGCCCTGATGGTCGCGGGCGAGTCTGTCTTCCTGCTCCCGTTCGTCTTGGCGCGCGTCTTTCGTCCGACGTTCCTGGACGTGTTCGAGATCACGAACCTTCAGTTGGGCACGGCGTTCTCTCTGTACGGCATCGTGGCGATGGCCGCATACTTCGCCGGTGGCCCGATCGCCGACCGATTCTCGGCCCGCCGTCTCATGGCCGCTGCACTCGTGGCCACGGGGTTCGGTGGAGCGGTGCTCGCGGGAATCCCTTCGATCCCTGTAATGAACGGGCTTTGGGCATTCTGGGGTCTGACCACGATCCTGCTCTTCTGGGCAGCCATGCTCCGGGCGACTCGCGAATGGGGCGGTGTGGCCAGCCAAGGACGAGCATACGGGCTGCTCGACGGGGGTCGGGGGCTGCTCGCAGCCGTCATCGCTACTGCCACGGTCGTCGTGTTCGCCGCTTTGCTCCCTGGCGATGCTTCGACTGCCACACCGGATGAGATCGAAGCCGCGTTCCGAGCTGTGATCTGGGTGTTCACTGGATTCACCATCGTCGTGGCCTTCCTGGTGTGGTTGGCAGTCCCCGACAACGCCCCAATGAGTGGTCAGGACGATCGGCCCAAACTCTCGCTGAAAGGCATTATGGGAGTCTTCAGGATGCCCGCGGTGTGGCTGCAGGCAATCATCGTGGTGTGTGCCTATGTCGGCTACAAAGCCACGGACGACTTCTCGCTCCTCGCACGTGACGCGCTGGGATTCGACGACGTGGCCGCCTCAGCAATCGGAACGCTGTCCTTCTGGATTCGCGCGGTTACTGCCGTGGCCGCTGGCTACCTCGGCGACCGGATCGATTCCTCCCGAGTCATCGCATGGGGGTTCGGCATCGTCATCGCCGGTAGTCTGCTCATTGCCTCCGGTTGGCTGGCCCCGGGTGTCGCCTGGATGCTGATCGCGACGATTACCGCGACGGGCGTGGGTATTTACGCCCTGCGGGGCGTCTACTTCGCGTTGCTTGCCGAGGGGGCTGTTCCTCTCGCGTTCACAGGCAGTGCAATCGGGGTCGTCTCGCTCGTCGGCTTCACACCGGACGTCTTCATGGGCCCGCTCATGGGCCTCCTGTTGGACAACTCGCCAGGGGTCTTGGGGCACCAGCACGTCTTTGCGGTTGTCGCGGTGTTCGGCGTGATCGGCCTCGCAGCTACCCTCGCGTTCCGCAGGGTGACTCAACGAGCGTAGAGACTCGTAGGGGGCCCTCGTTGTCCAGTCGGCGTTCGGCCCGTATGGTCTGGTCAGACGTAAAACGAACCGTTGGACATACCGCTGAGGCCATACCCATGCGCATGCGATTTTTGCTCGCCGCCCCCCCCTTGATACTCCTCGTGACCGGCACGCTCGCGGCGCCGACCTCGGCAGCCGCTCTCGTGCAGGACACACAAGACGACCCGACGGCTGTCTTGGTGAGCCGCCTCACGCTGGACAACTACAAGACCACGCTCAAAGGCCTCACGCAGTTCGGTGACCGCCGGCAGGGCACCCAGAGAAACGCATCCGCGGTCGACTGGATCGAGGCACAACTGCAAGCCGTGGGCTGCACCAACACCGAGCGCATCACCTACCAATTCGACCCCGCGCCCAGAGCTGCGCGCACCGGTGGACGTGGCCGCGCTGGCCCCACCACGCCGCCCGACCTCACGACTCCGACGGGTGGCATCGTAGGACGCAACGGGAACGGACCGGGTGGCAGTTCTATCTACGGCAACCGAGGTCGCACCGGGGTGAACCGGGACCTCATGGCCCAGCCTGACGAACGAATTCGCGCCCTGAACGTCGAAGAGCCCGTGAACGGAGAGCGGACCGAGGTCTACTGCACCAAGGTCGGCACGACTCGCCCGAACGAGATGTACATCGTTGGTGGGCACATGGACGGCCACGGTGTGAACGAAGCCGTGAACGACGACGGCTCAGGCACCGCACTCGTCATGGAACTCGCGCGCATCTTCCACGCTCCGGACGTCGAGACCGAAGTGTCCATCCGATTCGCGCTTTGGAACAACGAAGAGACCGGACTGAACGGCGCAAACGCTTACGTGGACCAGCGACGCGATCTCCAGGGCATCGAGAACCCAGCAGGCTCTGGTCAGTATCCGGAGCCCACCTGGCTCGGCATGATCCAGCACGACATGATGCTGTGGGATCACGGCGCCCCACGCGCCGACGGGACCGTCAGCCGAAATCAGCGCCCGGAAGCAGACGTGAACATCGAGTTCCAGTCCAACTCGGAGATGGCCGAAGAGTCAATGAAGCTCGCTTTCATCTTCAAGGCCGCCGCCGATGCGTACAACACCGACTACCCGGCCACAGTCGGTCCGCACATGACCAACACCGACTCGTCTCCGTTCATGAACATCATCCCAGCGATCAGCTTGCGTGAGAACGAGCGCGGCATGCAGACCGGAGCCGGCTGGAACCCCACCTGGCACACGCCGCTCGACGTGTGGACGACGTTCACGGATGACGACTTCCGTCTCGGGTTGAATGCCGCTCAGACGACATTGTCCGCCTTGTCTCAGCTGACCGGCACGACCGTCGGAGGGCGATAGCAAGTAGCCGAGCCAAACTGCGGACACCCCCTATTCTAAGAAGAGGACAGGCCACGAACCTCCGGACAACGCTTTGTCCTTTATCTAAGCCATTCTAGAGCTGTTCTCCGTTGGCACGGTCCTTCCACTTTTCCGACGCGGTGACCCACACGCGAGGAGAGTGAGTAGATGAAGAGGCGGGCCTTCCTGACGGTGGCACTTACGGGCGCGGCGAGTGGATGCCTAGGCTTTGGAAACGAGCAGTTGTCCACGGCCGCAATGGCGGCCCCGAACGAAACGCATCCCGGAACGAATCCCCATCAGGTCGCCCTAGACCGCGCGCGGGACCGGCGAAGAGATCGGGCGCAGGATCGCGCGCGCGGCGGCGTTGACTGGCTCACCTCAAACCGAGGCTTCCTAGGGACATCGCCTAACCCGGCGTAACATCTGCGAGGCGTCCGATTACTTTCGGGTTGGTGAGATCCTCCCCGAATCACTCGTGCGAGACATACGAATGGAAAGTCTGAAGGGCCAACTCCTGATTTCCAGCGGCGGCCTGTTCGATCCGAACTTCCGGCACACGGTCGTGCTTGTAGGCGAGCACAACGCAGACGGCGCTCTGGGCATCATCCTCAATCGTGCGTTGGAGGTGACGGTAGAGGAGGCAGTGCCGCCTCTCAGCCCACTAATCCCGGGTGGGGAAATGCTCTTCGAGGGCGGCCCGGTTCAACAGACGAGCCCAGTTCTCCTCGCGGAGTTCGCGACCCCAGACTTCGCCGACATTCTCGTATTCGAATCGATCGGATTCCTGGTCGGTGATGTGCCGTCCGACGTCGGGGAGGACATCGGGCGAGCCCGGGTCTTCGCCGGCTATTCAGGATGGGCGCCCGGTCAGCTCGAGGCCGAGATGGACGCGGACGCCTGGTTAACGGAGCCAGCGCTCCCAGACGACGTGTTCACCACAGAGCCCGATCTCCTGTGGAGCCGGGTCCTTCGCAGAAAGGGGCCCGAGTTCGCGCGCCTATCGAAGATGCCGTACGACCCGACGATGAACTAAGGGCAGCGCCCCCCGCCCCGCTCGACGCCCCGCCTACCGATTCAACGATCGCGGATCCAACGCGTCTTGTAGCCCATCGCCAATGAAGTTCACCGCGAGTACGACCAGCAGGATCGCGACACCGGGGAAGATGGAAAGCCAGGGCTGTGAACTCATGGTGGACTGCGCGTCCATGAGCATGTTCCCCCACGTGGGAGTAGGCGGCTGGACACCGAGTCCCAGGAAGGACAACGACGACTCCATGATGATCGCGTTGCCCACTGCGAGAGTGACCCCGACGACAATCGGGCCGAGTGCGTTCGGGAGGATGTGCCGCGTGATGATGCGCGTATGAGTGGCCCCGAGACTGCGAGCGGCCTGCACGTATTCCATCTCACGAATGCTCAAGACCTCGCCGCGCACGACCCGTGCCGTGGTCATCCAAGACAGCCCCCCGATCGCGAGTGCCATCGAGACGGCGCCCGCGGCGGTGTAGGACGCGAGGACGATCAAGAGCGGGAGTGTAGGAATCGCGTAAACGACGTCGGTAAAGCGCATGAGCAGGTTGTCGATCTTTCCACCGTAGTACCCGGCGAGCGACCCAACGAACGAACCGAAGCCCGTCCCGATGATCGCGGCGAACAGACCGATCAGAATCGATATCCGCCCGCCGAACAGAATACGGGTGAGCAGATCACGACCTAGACCGTCCGTTCCCATGAGGTGACCGGCAGACGGCGCAGCCCGGATGTTCGAGAGGTCGATCTCATCGAAGTCGTAGGGCGCCAGCAACGGAGCAGCGAGGCACGCCGCCCCCATGAGCGTCACGACCCCGATCGAGATCACGGCCAATTTGTGCTTCCGTAATCGCGGCCAAATCAGGCCCTTTGCTCCACTACTCATAGCGGATCCGGGGATCGAGGACGGCGTAGAGCACGTCCGCGAGGAGATTGAACACAACCACCATCACGGAGCCGAGCAGGAGGATGCCCATCAGGAGTGGGTAGTCCCGCGAGAACATCGCTTGGACGAACATCCGCCCAATGCCCGGCCAGGCGAATACGGTCTCCGTAATGACCGCGCCTGAGAACAACCCTGCCATGTTCAGGGCCATGACCGACACGACCGGGATCATGGCGTTACGCAGGGCATGCACCCCGACCACCGATCGTTCGGGCAGCCCCTTCGCCCGGGCCGTCCGGATGTAGTCCGCGGTGAGCACACCCAGCAGCGACGACCTCAGGTACCTGGACCACCCTGCCACATATCGGAAGGAAAGAACGAACGCCGGCAGCACCAGGTGGGCGATGTGGTCCACGAAACCGGTAGCTCCGACCGTCTCGGTGCCGGCGACCGGCAGCCAGCCGAGCCACACGCCGAAGACGAGTTGCAGGATTAAGGCGAACCAGAAGACGGGCATCGCAATGCCCAAGAAGGAGACCCCGGTCCCGATGTGATCGAACCATGTGTACTGCTTCACCGCGCTCAGAATACCGAGACCGAACGCAAGGATGGCCGCCAGCAGGAACGAAGCCCCCATGAGTTCGAGCGTCGCTGGGAGTCGTTCCAGAATCATCTCCGATACCGGCCGGGTTGTGGAGAAGCTCGTACCCAGGTCCCCCATCGCCGCGCTCGTCACCCACTTTATATACTGGACGGGCACGGGCTGGTCGACACCGAGCCGCTCGCGATATGCTTCGATTACGGCCGGGTCTATGAACCGGTCAGACTCGAGGAGCGCTGCCTCGGGCCCACCAGGAGCCGCCTGGATCACGGCAAACAACACTACTGTGATCCCAAGAATGAGCGGGATCATCTGGAGGACGCGCCGAGCGACATAGCTGAACATGGCGCAGACACTAGATTGCGACGTGCCGATCGGCCACCCAGCTACGCGAGAAATGCATGAACCACATCCCGATCATCGACGGTCACAACGACACCCTCACCCAGATCCGCAACGCGACGGGTGACGACGTCCGCTCATTCCTGACGCGCAGCGACAAGGGGCACATCGACTTGCCCAGGGCTCGCGAAGGCGGCCTCGCGGGGGGATTCCACGCGATCTTCACCGCTTCTCCGTACCACGCGGGAGACGCTCAGCCCCTCATCGACGATGCCGGCAACGTCGTCCCTGGCGGAGTCGCGCATTCGCTGCCACCCAAGCTGCGACGCCAAGAGGCCACGAACTACGTCTTGAAGGTCATCTCTGATCTCTCGCGGATCGTCGAGGCTTCGGATGGCCAGGTCGAGGTCGTACGCAACTCGGCTGACCTCAGTCGATGCATTGGCACCGGGACGTACGCAGTCATCCTCCACATCGAAGGCGCCGAGGCGATCGATTCGGACCTCCGAATGTTGGATGTGCTCTACGCGGCAGGCCTCCGCTCGCTCGGCCCGGTGTGGAGCCGGCCCACGATCTTCGGCCATGGTGTGCCCTTCGACTTCCCGCGCTCACCCAACACCGGCCCGGGCCTGACGAATGCGGGCCGGCGCCTCATCGAACGGTGCAATGCCCTCGGCGTGATGGTCGACCTTTCCCACCTGAACGAACGTGGGTTTTGGGATGTCGCCGAACTCTCCGACGCTCCCCTTGTAGCGACTCATTCAGGCGCACACGCCCTGTCGAAGTCCCCACGCAACCTGACCGACGCTCAGATCGACGCGATCGCGGAGAGCGGCGGAATCATCGGCGTGAACTTCCATGTGGGCTTCCTTCGGGAGGACGGGGATGGAAGCGGGGACGTCTTCACGTCCCTAACGGAAATCGTCAGGCACGCTCGGTACATTGCAGACCGGATCGGCGTCGAGCACGTCGCATTGGGATCGGACTTTGACGGAGCCACCATGCCGACCGATCTCGGAGATGTGACGGCCCTTCCCCGCCTCATGGACGCGATGCGGACCGCCGGCTTCGGAGAAGAAGACCTGGCCCAAATCGCGTATGGAAATTGGGTGAGGGTGTTGGAGAACACGTGGTGGGGATGAGGATCATCGACATGCAGAGCGCCGACTAATGTCCGAAGGGAGTCGCCGTGAGGTTGCAGCAGTCCTTAAATAAGCAAGCTGCCGAAATCGAAGAGGGCGTTGGATCTGGTGGTGCATCCGGCCTGTCGATGTCCGACCTCGAGGATATCGCCAAAAAGGCGGGAATCTCCTCAGACGCGCTTTCGTAAGCCGTGGCTCGTGTGGACGCTTCTTTCCCAGCGAAGTGAGAAACGGGTCCAACGCCTCGCGGCGGATCTGTCGCGTGACAGCCTACAACGCGTTCAAGACCGGCAACTCTACCTGACGCTCCAATCCCACAAATTCCAGAAGCTTCCGAAGTTGGTACCGCTCCCGCGGTACCCCGTGATCCGGTCGCTCACCAACTCTGGAATCACATTGTAGTAGATGGGGAGCATCCGGTCGGTTGAGGCCAGGGCTACCTGCGCAGCGTCCAGTAGAGTCTTCCGATCCGCGTATTCGAGCGCCCTGTCGGACGCGAGCATGATTTCGTCGAGCGCCTCGGTGCAGAAGCCCGTCATGTTGTTGGGCCCGTCGCATTCGTACAGGCCTGTGAAGCTCGGGTCCGCCGGTAAGAACCAAGCAGACACGACACCCTCCCAGTCGAAGCTCCTCCACTTCTGAGTCCAAGCGGCGCTCTCCAGCGTCTCGAAGGTGACTTCGACCCCGATCGACTTCAGCTGAGCTTGAATGACCTGGGCGATCGCGATGCGGTCCGCGGTTCCGGCGCGATTCAGCAACGTGAAGGAGAATCGCTGCCCGTTCTTCGCACGGATGCCGTCCGACCCTTCAATCCATCCCGCCACGGTCAGGAGACGCGCCGCTTCAGTCGGGTCGTAGCGCGTCGCCGAGACATTCGGATTGTGATACGGACTCGTCGGATTGATCGGTGTGTTCGCGACGTGGACGGTGCCCTGCATGAGTTGGTTCGCGATCGCATCGCGATCGATGGCCATGAACAGGGCGCGCCGCACGTCCTGGTCGCTGAACATGATCCTGGATCGATCGGTGTTCAGGCTCAGATCCAGGTGCATGAAGGTGTTCGAACTGATCAGGTTCGCGCTGTAACCGTCGAGCCCCTGCACCTCGGACACCTGAGTAGGCTCGAGACGGGCGTAGTGGTACTGCCCTGCTCGCATCGCGTTGAGGCGCGTGTTCTGGTCCGGGAGGAACGACCACACGATCTCATCGATCGCCGGTTTGTCAGGCCCTCGCCAGTAGTCCTCATTCCGTATCACCCGGATGTACTCGCCCGACTTCCACTCTGCGAAGCGGAACGGGCCGGTCCCCACGAGTTCGGCACCACGGTTGTACGGCGTGTAGTTCACGATCTCTTCTGTCGTCATGCCGCCAAGAATGTGCTCCGGGAGAATCGCCTCGAAGAGGCCTGCATAGTAGGCGTATTCGCTCTCCCAGGTGAAGACCACGGTGGTGTCGTTCGGCATCTCACAGTCGAGGATCCGCAGATACCAATCACGGTTGTACGTCTGCGAATTTTCACTCGACACGAAGCGCCACGTGAAACACACATCTTCACTCGTGAACGCTTCGCCGTCGTGCCAACGCACACCTTCTTGCAGCGGCCAGGTCATTCGCACCGTGCCGTCCGGGGCATCTTCAATCAGCCCGTTCTCTTCGCTTGGGATCTCCTTTGCGAGGACTGGGATGTACGTGTTGTTCTCGTCTGTGGTGACGAGACCTTCGACCATACTGAAGTGGATGTCCACAAGCATCTGACTCGTGAACGCATTCAGTACGTCGACCTCACGCTCGTACGCGACACGGAGAATCTGCCGGCCGTCGATCAACTCGAGCGGATCGCGTGCCTCATCGCCGCACCCGAACGCCATCGCCGAGGCAACAACCCCGACGATGGCGCGTGAAGCGGAACCATTCATGGTGACGCCCAGTCGACTCTCGCGGGCTTAGTCGCCGCTTGGAACCAAGTCGAAGCGCGCGGGCGCGCCACCCTGGAACCGCACGTGCGCACCAAGAGTCCACACTGCGTGCTCGTGAGCCACACCGGCAAACTTCCACGCTGCACCATCTCCTGGCCAAACAGATTCGTCTCTTCACGTAGGTCGTCTGAGCTCCAGCCTGACACAGTCGCGTCGACTGCGTCGAACCCGCGGTTTGTGAACGCGACCCGCTCGGCCTTGTTGTTCAGATAGGCCTCAGGATTTTCGTACCCGGGGACCGGGCGATCGAGGCCAGAAGCCACAATAAGAGCGGCGAAAAGGACGAGCTCACGTGTAGAACGCTTCACAGGAAGATGCTCCGACGGTCGATCGATGGGTTGATGGGTTGGAGGTGCTAAGCCCCATGGTTCAGTGGCAAAGGAGTCTAATCAACCCACCCCCGGTGAGGTCAACGCGCGCCGTTCCCCATCCGGACGGTCTCGTTCGAGTGCATACGCTCGTACAGGTATCTTACGAAGCCGGCGCGGCTGCCGTTCTCGGCGGCCACCCAAGCCGGCGCGACCACCTGTTCGCCCCACCAGTACGACCAAATGAGCACGGCCCGCTCCGGTGCAGCGATGAAGCGCATCCGATTCTCCACCCAGCCGTCGCCGCCAACGAGTGCCTGGCCTCTGAGCCAATCTGTCACCTCACCCTCAGAGCGGTGCAACGCATGCAACCGCCACGCCGCTCCGGTTCCTATCGCGGCTCGGTGCCGATTCAGGAGCGCCTGAATCGTGTCGTCCTCGCCGTCCGCCCAGCCGATCGCTTCGAGGCCGGCGTCTGCAACGCCCTCAAAGACCGACGAGCTGGCCGTATTCACCACGGACAGCAGATTATCCGCGGCACCTCGCCCTTCTCGGAACGAGGTCTCCCGCAATTTGAACTGCAGGTAGTGGCCCGGGTAACCCTCATGCACTGCGAGATGTTTTAGGCCAGGGCGCGTCAAGGTTGGCTCGACGTTGAGGTCGATCGTGCGCCTCAGGTAGTCACACCGCGCATTGAAGGCCACATCGGTAACCGCTGCGCACTGCATCCCGTCGGACTTCTCGGCAGGGATATCCACCACGTGCTCGACCGTAAGGTCCCACGCTTCCGACAACAGCTCATTCAGGACGCCAGGCACCTCGTCGGCCGGAACCCGATTCTTCTCCTCCCACGCACCGCACTGCTCCGCCAAGCCGCCATTGAAGCCCATCGCCTTGAGCCTCTGCGCCAACTCGGTGCATAACGCGTCGATCGATTCACCACTCGCGGGCTCGGCGGGCACATGGAGAAAACCGGCGAGCTGTTCCTTGAATGGGAGCCCTCGATCGCGCCATCGAATGAACGCCAGGGACGAATGGCAAAGCTGGTCGTAGTAGCGCTGTCGATCCGGCTCCACCAGTTCATCCGAGTCGGCCCTCAGCCCCCTGAACGCGTGATCGGCGGCAGCAAAGTCGGCAAAAACATCCGCCTCCAGTTCGCCGGGCTCCGACATGTCGAGCACTGCCAGGCCTGTGCCGTCTCCGCTCTCGGAGCGGTACAGGGCGTCGAGTCCGAGGATCGCTTGGGCGGCTCTGAGGCCATATGCCAGCGTCGCCTGTGACAGATTCGGCGAATCTTCACTCATCGATTACTTCCTCGAGCATGTGCTCGGAGACCAACGCCACGGGAACCGATCCATACGAAAGGAAGCGGTCGTGAAAGTCCTTCAGAGAGAAGCCAGGACGGGTCGACATCTCTCGGCGAAGCTCATGGATCCCGTCCGTTCCGGTCAGGTACATGAGCGCTCCGCCCGGAAACATACTGTTTTTTGTCACTTCTCCGTCGGCCGCAGCCGCGGACATCCCAACATGCTCCTCATAGAAGCGCACGGCGTCGTCGAACGACATCCGTCCCTGATGCAGCCGCACATCCACGATCGCCCGTGCACACATGCGCACCCGTGAGCGTTTCTCAGCGTACGCTTCGAGCGGTGTCAGAGCTCCGAACTCGGCCATGAGATCCGTCGCGTAACACGCCCAGCCTTCAGCCATTGTGCCCGCCGAGGGCATCGCGGTTCGCGCCGCGCAGTCGACCGCCGCCATGCGCCCAATCCGGGATTCAGCTCGGAAGGCGTGCCAGTTCTGAACGTGGTGCCCAATGCTCCCATGGTGAATCACATGATTGAGCAGGATCACGCTGTTGTTGTTCGCGCGCAGGAGTTCTTCCTGTCTCTCGACCGCCATCGACTGTTCGATGGGCGTCACGAGATACCGATGGAGTGGCGGACGGGAGTATGCCGCGGGAGATCGATAGAACAGGAAGTACAAGTGGGGCGCTGCAGCACGCGTCCACTCTGGACGCGGTACATACTCAATCGGGTGATCGGGCCAGGTTAGGAGCTCGTGCTCCTCCGTGATCGCTCGGATGCGCTCCCACTCAGACGAATACCGTGCAAGGTATCCGTCGACCGCGGGATGGGCCTCAGCGAGCTCGGCCATCGCGCCAGTTGCGTCCGAGGCCCCAAAATCACCCGCGTGTTCGTCGAGGAAGGCCTTGGCGACAGCCATCTGGTACTCGGCATACCGCACGATCTCATCTGCATCTTCCTGCAGGAAGTGAGCCTCGCGAATCGCCAAATCGAGTGCCTCCTCACCCGCAGTGTACGACTCGACGTCTGCAGGGAGGAGGTCCGTATAGAGGTACGTGGCATGGTCTGAGAACGCCTGAGCGGCCGCCCGCGACGCACGCACGAGACGATCGACCGAAGGCGATGACGGGGCGCTGGCTGCTAGGTGAGCGATACCAGAATCGAGGAAGGCCAATCCTCCCTCACACTCGCGTATCGCTCTTCGAGTCCAAGATGCCGGGGCTTCTTTGACGTTGGCCCTTCCCTGTCGGAGGAGCGCAGGAAGCCCGTCCAAACGCTCCACAGCGGCCTCAGCTCGGACGGAAAAGTCAGAGTAATCACTGAGAAACAGGGACATCACTCCAAATACAGCCTCGCCCGTATACAGCGTGGGATTCCCCAACGGCCCGTGCGCCGAGCCGTATTCCCACAGTTGGGTGCGTAAGAAGCCAGTCGCGAGTCTCCGGTCGAGATTCTCCACGAATCCGAGGTCACCCGTCGAAGCCGTATCAAGCAACTCCTCCATCTCTGCGACCGCTTCCCCGAGACCAACCTCGGAAAAATCGGGAAGTAACCCGTCGTGCTCGTGCACGCCGACGAAGGTGGCGTTTACGGGTCGCCTGGCGTAATAGGCGTCGAAGAATCGGTGAAGCCACTCGAGATGCGGTTTTTCTTGGTTCATGATGCGCCCAAGATCACCACGTTTAGAGCCGCCGCCACCCCCGCCCGTTCGCTGGCGAAAGCGCATGACCACGCGTATTGTTCCCCTAAATTACAAGTAGGGCCCTGTCGCGGTCAGCATTTTGGCTGTCCAAGTGTCCTTATCTATGTAACAGGCTGCAATTTCTTGTGCGTGTGAACCGAGGTCAGAATGAATAACTACGCGTCCGCGACGCTGATTGCGGGTCTCGTGCTAATTGGGGTCGCCCCCTCGACCGGGACGGATCCGGTCGTCGCTTACGCTCCTCATGTGCCTGCAGCCGCCGTGCCGGAAGGGCCGCTGGATGAGACACTGAACGAGGTTGTTCAGCAGTACTGCGTGCGTTGTCACTCGGATCGTCGCATGACGGGCAACATGTCACTCGAAGGCTTCGACATCGGCAACCCGATGACCGAGGCCGAGCTGGCGGAAAAAGTTGTTCACAAGCTCCGCGCCGGCATGATGCCTCCCGCCACGTCCCGCCGTCCCCCTGAGGACACGCTGGCGCTTCTGGCTGAAACCCTCGAGAACGCCCTCGACAAGGCAGCCCGAGACAACCCGAACCCGGGGTACCGGACGTTCCAGCGGCTCAATCGCGCCGAGTATCAGGGGGCGGCTCGAGAACTCTTCGGCTTTGAAATCGACGCCTCTGCGTTCCTGCCGAATGAGACCATGAGCGAGAACTTCGACAACATCGCCGACATGCAGATGCTGTCCGCGACGTTGATGGAAGGCTACATGCGCGCTGCAGGGTTCTTGAGCAGAGCTGCGGTCGGGGATCCCGACGCCTCGCCGTCTTCAGCGGTATTTAAGGTCGCCAAGACGATGTCCCAGATGGTTCACATCGAAGGGACGCCCCTCGGCACACGTGGCGGCACATCGGTTGTACACAACTTCCTAGCCGACGGCGAGTACATCTTCGAACTCGAGCTCCACCCGGAGCCAACAGGAAATCTTTACGGCCTCACGTCACCGAACGAACAACTTGAGGTCTCGATCAATGGCTCGCGTGTGGCGCTGCTGTACATCGATCGGTGGATGTCCGAATCCGACCCGACCGGGCTACGCCTCGAGACCCCTTCGATTCATGTGCCCGCCGGGCCGCACCGGGTCTCCGCTGCATTCATCCAGAAGTTCGAAGGTCCCGTGGTCGACCTGATCACCCCGGTCGACTATACGCTGGCCGACTCACAGATCGGGACCGCGTACGGCGTCACGACAGGGCCTCACCTGCGTGACATGACGATCTCCGGACCCTTCAGCGTTTCGGGAGTTTCCGAGACCCCCGCTCGCAACGTGATCTTCACGTGCCGGCCGACGTCGATGGATGAGGAACGTCCCTGCGCTGAAGAAATCGTGGAACAGCTGGCCTCCAAGGCGTATCGGCGCCCGCTCAAGGGTGACGACCTCAGCGACCTCATGGTCTTCTTCGACCAGGGCAACGACGGGGGCGGCTTCGAGGACGGGATCCGAACCGCGCTGCAGGCAATCCTGGCGAGTCCGCACTTCGTGTTCCGCTTGGAGGAGATTCCGTCTGGAGTCACACCGGGCGACGTGTACGACATCAGCGCCAATGATCTCGCGACACGCCTGTCGTTCTTCCTATGGGCTACGCCCCCAGACGCAGAGCTGATCGCGGTCGCAGAAAGCGGGGACCTGACCGACTCGGATGTCCTCGAAGAACAGACGCGTCGCATGTTGGCGGACCCTCGCGCCGAGTCCTTGGCGACGCGGTTCGCGTCGCAGTGGCTGCGTCTCCAGGACCTAGAGAAGATCCACCCGGACGCGCAGCTCTATCCGTACTATGACAACACGTTGACTGAAGCGATGGACCGCGAGACGGAGTTGCTCTTCCACAACATCGTGCAGGAAGACGAGAACATCTTCGACCTGCTCACGGCCGACTACACGTTCGTGAACGAGCGCCTCGCGCGGCACTACGGCCTCCCAGACGTCACTGGGCCGCACTTCCGCAAGGTTCCCATCGCGGACGAGAACCGTCGCGGCCTACTCGGACACGCCAGCATCTTGATGATGACGTCCCACGCGAACCGGACGTCTCCTGTACTACGCGGGAAGTGGGTGATGGAGGTACTGCTTGGAAGTCCGCCGCCCCCACCGCCGCCGAACATTCCAGCATTCGAAGAAACTGACGCCGCCACCGATGGACGTGAACTCACGACACGTGAGCGTATGGAACAGCACCGGGCCAACCCGTCGTGTAGCTCCTGCCACAACGTGATCGACCCCATTGGCCTGGCACTCGACAACTTCGACGTGACCGGCGCATGGAGAATCAAAGAGAACGGGATGGAAATCGACGCGTCTGGGCAGCTGTACGATGGATCACCCATCAATGGCCCGGCCGACCTGCGCAACGCCATCCTGAGCCGTCCATCCGTGTTCGTGCGCACCTTCGCGCGCAACATGATGGCTTACGCCTTGGGTCGTCGGGTCGAATACTTCGACATGCCGACCATTCGTGAAATTGAAGCAGATGCATCTGAGAACGGCTACAAGATGTCGTCGTTCATCATAGGCGTAGTCCAGAGCCCGGCCTTCCGCATGAGCAAAGTAGAAGCGGTCGCGGACGAAATGGGCCACTAAGAACACAAGCAATTACGAATCGCTAACCAAGACCCGAGGAACTCAGGCAATGACCTTCCTGACCAACAAGCACATTGAGCGGCGCACCTTCCTTCGTGGAATGGGCGCGAGCGTCGCACTGCCTTTTCTAGACGCGATGATCCCGGCCCGTAGTCCCTGGTCCGAGACCGCGAAGGAACTCGACAAGACTCGCTTCGTGGGCATCGAGATGGTGCACGGCGCAGCGGGCAGTAACGAGTGGGGTGCCTCGCAACACCTCTGGAACCCTGCGGATATCGGGAGTGACTTCGACCTGAGCGGCGGCAGCCTGGCTCCCATGGAGAAGTTCCGCGACTACCTCACGATCATCTCCAACACAGACGTCGAGGGCGCCGAAGCGCGCGCGGCCCAAGAGATCGGTGGTGACCATTTCCGGTCGAGTGCCGTATTCCTCACCCAGGAGCACCCGTTCCAGACGGAAGGGTCCGACGTACGCGCCGGGAAGTCGCTCGATCAGATCTACGCAGAAGAAGTCGGTGACGACACGCCGATTTCGTCCATGCAGCTCTGCATCGAAAACGTGGATCAGGCAGGTGGTTGTGCGTATGGCTACGCCTGTGTGTACACCGACACCATCTCGTGGAAGTCCGAAAGTGAGCCGCTTCCAATGATCAGGGACCCGCGGGTCGCCTTCGATCAGTTGTTCGGCGCGGGCGCCACGGCTGAGGAACGAGCCGCCCGACGCAAAACGGACCAGAGCATTCTGGACTGGATCGCAGGCGAGGTGGCTTCGCTGAAATACCAACTCGGGGCGAAAGACCGGCAGCGCATGGAGCGCTACCTCGAGAACATCCGCGAGATCGAAGGTCGCATTCAGCGCATCGAAGCACGGAACCGAAGCGGTGGAGAACGCCAGTTGGCTGGAGCGCCGGCCGGCGTACCCGATTCCTACACGGATCACGTCAAGTTGATGTTCGACATCCAGGCCCTCGCATTTGCGGCGGACATGACCCGGGTCTTCACGTTCAAGATGGGCCGCGATGGCTCTGGCCGCGTCTACCCGGACTCGGGCATCGATTCGGGCTTCCACAACGCGTCGCACCACGGCGGCCAGCCTGAGCGCGTGACAGAGTTCGCTGAAATCAACAAATACCATGTGAGCCTGCTTCCGTATTTCATGGACAAGCTCAAGGACACCATGGAAGGCGACTCGAATCTGCTCGACAAGACGATGATCGTGTACGGCTCGCCCATGGGCGACTCGAATCTGCACAACCACAAGCGTTGCCCGCTCATCGTAGCCGGTGGAGCCAACGGCCATCTCCCGCGCGGTGGTCTGCACATCAAGGCACCTGACGGGACTCCGATGGCGAACGTGATGCTGTCCATGATCCACAAGCTGGGCATAGACAACGTCGAGACGTTCGGGAACAGCGACGGCGACTTCTCGTGGTCGGTCTAAGGAGACTAGGCGAATGAAGAATCGACTCCACGCAAACGGGATCGCAGCGCTCCTGCTCACCCTGCTGGTCACGGCCGCTTCGACGGAGTCACCCGTCGCGGACGCCGCGCAGCGGAATGACACCGAAACCGTTCGGGCCCTCCTTCGCGATGGCTCGGATGTGAATGGTGCACAGGGCGACGGCATGACCGCCCTCCATTGGGCGGGCATGCAGGGCAACGCTGCCATGGTGGAGGTCCTGCTCTATGCGGGAGCCAACAGCGAAGCCACGACCCGACTTGGTGGGTTTACCGCACTGCACTTGGCCAGCAAGAACGGCCATGCTGAGGCGATCACCACACTCGCTGGTGCTGGTGCAGATGCCACGTCGCGCACGGCGACCGGCGCTACCCCGCTACATCTCGCAGCTGCGTCTGGAAGCGCCGGCGCAGTTTCGGCGCTCGTCGCATCGGGCGCCCAGGTGGACGCCACGGAAGGGACGCACGAACAGACCCCACTTCACTGGGCGGCCGCAGCCAACCGCCTCAGTGCGATGGAAACGCTCATTGGGGCTGGTGCGGACGTACATGCGGTCACAAAGGTCATCGACTACGTGGCCATATCCGCAGCTGCTGCCCCCGACCGCAGGCGTCGCCAACAGGTGGTCGCAGCGGTTCGCGAGGCGGATCGAGCGGCAGAAGCAACCCAAACAGGAACGACTGCGGTAGCTGAACAACCCGCAGCCCAGCCGCAGGCGCAGGCCGGTGCGGTGACTCCCGCACAGGCGCTGCAAGCGGCGCCGCAGGACGAGGACCCGGATGACGACCCGGACGAAGACCCGGATGGCGCTCAGACGCTGGCTCAGGATGACAATAACTCCCAGCTCGGCTCGGACCGAGTCCCCGGTGGAGCGACCCAAGGCACGGGCGGCACGGGATCAACAACCCCTTCAAGCTCAACGGGAGCCCGTTCTCTCTCCTATACGGACCTGGTCGGGATCGAGGGAGGACTGACGCCCCTGCACTACGCTTCCCGCGACGGGCACCATGAAGCGGCGATGCTCCTCGTGGCGGCCGGCGCAGATGTGAACACGCCCACCGCGGGAGACAACACCACTCCGCTCCTGATGGCCACGATCAACGGCAACTACGACATAGCTATGCAGTACTTGGAGCTGGGCGCGGACCCGAACATCGTGAGTGAGGATGGCGCAGCGCCGCTCTTCGCCACTCTGAACAACCGGTGGGCACCGAAGGCATTCTACCCGCAGCCGACCGCGTTCAAACAGCAGGCCACCGACTATCTCACCATGATGGAAGCGTTGCTGAAGGCTGGCGCCGACATCAACCACCGGACGGAACGACACATTTGGTACGCGTCGTTCAACTTCGACATCCTGGGCGTGAAGTTCGACGGGGCTACTGCGTTTTGGCGCGCTGCACACGCCACAGACGTGGCTGCCATGCGGCTTCTCATCGGATACGGGGCGGATCCCGATATCCCGACGAAGAAGACTCCGGGCCGAAGCAGGCGGGGCAGTTCGGACTCGACTACCGACCCTTCGGGGCTAGAGCCCGTTCCAAACGGTGGGCCGGCCGTCTTCCCAATTCACGCAGCCTCCGGGGTCGGATACACGGGTTCGCGCGCCGGGAACTCCCATCGTCACGTTACTGATGGTTGGCTCCCGACCGTGAAATACCTCGTCGAAGAGCTTGGCGCGGACGTGAACGCCCGTGACCACGACGGCTACTCTGCTGTGCACCATGCGGCGGCGCGCGGTGATAACGAGATGATCATGTACTTGGTCTCACAGGGCGCCGACGTGACGCACGTCAGTCGCCGTGGGCAGACAACGGTCGACGTGGCGAACGGCCCGCAGCAGCGTGTGCAGCCCTTCCCCGAGACAATCGCATTACTCGAGGGACTGGGCGCCATGAACAACCACAATTGCCAGAGCTGCCAGTAGACAGCGGACTCTGACAACAAAAACGGGCAGGCCGAAAACACGGCCTGCCCGTTTTTGTGCCTGGCATCTTACACCCGATTCGTTCGTTCTCCGCACCGCCGGGGCCCAAGTACAGAACCTCGGCCAGCGATTGGAGGCCAGCGTTTTCAGTGTGCCTGCCGAGCTGCTCTCCGCAGAAGGGGAAGAGGTCCTCATGTGGCGTTATTGCGCCAACGGCCCTCTGACCGAGGACTTGGGACACCTGGGCATTGGCGCGCTGGCTCAAAATCCCGCACCGGTACAATTGGCTCCGGACGCTCTTCTCTATGTGATCGCTCGGAACCTCTTACCAGTACGAGGGGCAACGCCTGATCTTCTCGCGCTGTTTATCGCGATCATCGGGGCAGAATTGACCACCTAAAGAGGCAGGCGGGTGGTTGCGGCCTGCGGGCTGCTCGACGCATCCTGTGTCCTCTCATCCCCTTGATGAAGGCCGGACACATGGTACTCCGCATCCCACGCACACAGCCCTTGGTCATCCTCTTCGCGGCCCTGCTTTTTGGGGTCCTCCCGACAGCCGCTTCAGCGACCTGGTCGGTCATCGCTGTGGATGCGCGTACGGGGCGCATCGTGATCGCTTCGGCGACGTGCGTGGCACAGGGCCGCTTCGCCAGCTTCGGTGAACAAGGGGCCACGGGACTCATGGACATTCAGGCGATCGTCGTGCCGGGGATAGGAGTTGCCGCCGCCCAAGCGGGGGTGGACGGCTCCAGGCAGAATCAGTGGATGATCTACCGTCAGATCCAAGCCGGGACCGACCCGGCGGAGATTATTGAGATGCTGCGGGCAGACCCCGCCATCGAGCGGCGGCAGTTTGGGATTGTGGACATGCGCGGACGCGCCGCAGGCTTCTCTGGCCGCGGCAACGGCTCCGCGTCCTTGGACATTCAGAGCACTGTACCTCAGACGTCCATCCACTTCTCCATCCAAGGCAACATCCTCACCTCAGACGACGTCGTGCGCCGCGCGGTGGCGGCCTTCGTATCTGCCGGCCCGTCCCTAGCCGATCGCGTGATGGCCGCGATGGAAGCCGCCGACGCAGCCGGAGGCGACAGCCGCTGCACGTGCGAAAGCGCGCCGGTACTCGAGGACGTCCCCTGTGAGGGCAAGACCGCTCACGTGGCGTACATCACGGAGGCGCTGTCCAGCGACCCTAACGGCGACTCCTTCAACGACGGCGACTACCACATGTACCTACGTGCCACGGACGAGGACATCACGCCACAGGAGAACGCGAACCCGGTGAAGACCCTGCGCATGAGATATGACGCATGGAAGGCGGAGCGGGAATCCGGAGCATGAGAACGACTACCATGCTGGCCGTGACCGCCCTACTGGTCACGGGCGCTTGCACGGGTACGGGTTCTCAAACCTCGAGCGAGGCGGATCAGCCCCAAGTCACGGAGCTCCTGCGTACAGCCGACCCTTACGCCCGCGGCTATACGGATGACGATTTTCCGCGTATCCAAGAGCTCGCTCCCAACGTCTACTCGTACGAACAACTCCGCTCGGCAGGCGACGAAAAGTTCACCACGGTGAGCCTGTTCGTCGTGACGAGCGAGGGCGTCTTGGTAGCGGATGGCCAAGGCAGCGTCGAGGAAACACAGCGCATGGTCGACCGCATCGGCGAGATCACTGACCAGCCGATCACCCACGTGGTCGTATGCTCGGATCACGGAGACCACACCGCCGGAAACTCGGCCTTCCCCGCAACCGCGGAGTTCATCGCACATCCTACGTCAGCGGCGATCCTGGAGGCTTCGGCGAAGAACCCCGAGCGCGCTCCGGACGCAGCACCTGTCATCGTCCCGACCCGAATGATCGCAAACAGCGAATCACTCACGCTGGGTGGCAAGACGGTCGAAGTGCTCTTCTTGGGCCGAGCCCACACAGGGGGAGACCTCGTCGTCTATCTCCCGGCGGAGAAGATCCTGTTCATGAGCGAGGCGTACCTCCACCGGGTATTCCCAGCCATGCGGTCGGCGTACCCGTCGGAGTGGGTCGCGATGATTGAACGAGCCCAGGCCATGGATGTTGATGTCTACGTCCCCGGTCACGGTTTCGTGGACAGCCCGGAAATTTTGACAGAAGAACTCGAGTCCTACCGCATTGCGGTGGCACGGGTCATCCAAGTTTCCACGAGCCTCCACAGCCAAGGACTCAGCCTAGAGGACGCCCAGGCCCAAGCGGACTTCGGCGATCTCGCTGGGTGGTCGCTCTTCTCGAGTCAGGGCCCTCGCGCCATCCAACAGGTTTACGCAGAACTCAACAACGAACTCCCTGAAGCGAACTGATGGAGGTCTGTCCGACCAGTGCTCTGATCCCCGAGGCGCAGCACCGCCAAGGGAACGACCCGATCTTCGAGTTGAACACTGAAGCCGCCCAACGCGCCGCCAACGGCGAGTCGATCCTGAACGCAACCCTGGGGGCGTTAACGGACGAAGGGGGCCGCCTGGCCATCATGCCGACGGTCGGCCGGGCCTTTGAGCGCATTTCGTCCAGCGCCGCGGCAGGGTACGCCCCCATCTCCGGCGTTCCCGCCTTCTTGGACGCCACGATTCAAGACGTCTTTGCGGGAACCGGCCTGGCCTCATCGGCTGTCGCGGTGTCGACGCCCGGCGGTACCGGCGCGGTCTACCAAGCGATGATGAACTTCTTGGCACCCGGTCAGAGCGCCCTGACCACCAGCTACTTCTGGGGACCGTACCAGGTGATCGCCGCCCATGCGGGACGGGGCGTCACCACTTTTAACATGTTCGACTCAACTGGGCGCCTGGACCTCCAGGCGTTCCGGGCCGGAATGGAGACTCACGCCAAGGAACAGGGTCGAGTCTTTCTCATCCTGAACTTTCCGTGCCACAACCCGACCGGATACTCGCTCGACGCGGACGAGTGGACGGACGTCGCGGCGGCGGTCCGTGAGGTCGCGGCACAGGTGCCCACGGCCGTCATGCTGGACGCCGCATATCTGCGGTTCGCGGGTGACGATGGATCGCCGTGGCTCGATGCGGTCCCCTCGATGCTCGACGGGGCAACGGTCATGGTCGCTTGGACCGCATCCAAATCGTTCGCCCAATACGGAGCCCGCATCGGGTCGCTCATAGCGCTTAATCATGAGGCGGACGAACGTGAGCGGCTCCAGAACGCCCTCGGGTACTCCTGCCGCGCTACCTGGTCTAACTGCAACCATCTCGGCCAACTCGCGATCGGCGAACTGCTTTCGGACCCCGATCTTAAGGTCGCCGCCGATGCAGAGCGTTCGACATTGCGTCGGATGCTGCAGGACCGTGTGGACGTCTTCAACGCCGAAGCCACCGGGCGACTTCACGTGCCGCGGTACGATGGGGGCTTCTTCGTGTCCGTTTTTACTCCGGACGCTCAGGTCACCGCCGCCGCGATGCGTGAACTGGGCGTGTACATCATCCCGCTGGACGGCGCGGTTCGGGTGGCGCTGTGCTCCACACCGGTGACGGCGGTGCCTCCGTTGGTCGAAGCGCTGGAAGCGGGTGTCGAGGCCGCTCAAGCGACGGGCTGATCCACTCGGAGGGCCGCGCCAAGCCTCCGTTCTTGGCACCAAGATGCTTCTTTGGGGATGAATGGATAATCATGTTGTAATTATGTATCCCATTAACCACGGGGCACATCCTCGGCGTCCGAAGGGACCACGCGGCGCGCTCCGAAGCGCATCGTCATTAAGGTGGGAACCCGCACGCTCACCGAAGAGACCGACCGCCTGAGCGTCACGCGCCTTTCCGAGATCGCGGCTACTGTGGCGCAGGACAAAGACGCCGAGGTCGTCATCGTGTCGAGTGGCGCCGTGGCCTCCGGTTTCCGGATCCTGGAGCACAGCGCGCCCGGCTACCCGCCTACAGGACCGTCAGGCCGCTGCCGCGGTCGGCCAGGACCGGCTCATGCGCATGTGGTCCGACGTGTTCGGGACCGGCCAGACGCGGAGCTGAGGCTAGCGGCCAGCCGCAGCCCTACCGACTCGGATCGCCTCGTCCGCCTCCCGGCCGGACATGAGCAGTCCCAAGAAGCCTTCCTCGATCCGTCGGGCAACGTCGTCCGCGTTGGCGGTAATCACGTCGGGGACACCGATGCGTTTCGCGTGGCCCAGCACGACCTGATTCCCGGCCTCTGCCGCCTCGCGGTCACCACCCAATGCGCGGGTCAGGCTCCCGATGCCGCAAGCCAAGACGCTGTACCCAGGTGTATCCGCAATCTCGGAAGCCGCGGCCAGAGCACGCTCGTCTTCGATCATGATGAACGCGATCACGTCGCCGGTGGGGTTGGCGGGAGACCAGACGTTGGCCCCGGCATCCGCAAAGAAGCTCACCGCCTGCCGCGCCTGGTCGGGGCTACGCACGTGCGGAATCACGACGCCCTGCGCGCCGCGTGAGAGAACGTCGGCGACTCGCGCGCGGGCCGCGTCGACGCCGTCCGACGATATCGGGGGGATGCGTACGAGCAGCGTCGGAGGAACGGCGACACCCGACGCGGCCAGACCTTCTGCGATCACCGTGACCGCCTCGGGGTCGAAATCCGCTTCGAGGTTCAAGAAGAGGTAGTCGAGGAGGTCGTTCTGTGCGAGCGCGGCGCCACCGGCCGCGGTGTAGAGCGCGGGCAGCCTCGATCCGTCCTCCGCCACCGTGTCGCGGGGGCGTTCGTTGGGCACGAACACGCCGAAGGCGGGGCTCCCCTCTGACCACAGTTGGATCAGAGTCGTCTGGACGGCCGGGGTCGCGGTAGCGTCCTGTGCGGATTCAGCGTTGCAGCCCGCCAGGAGAACGGACATCGACAGGGAGAGGGGGAGCAATGACAGCCGGGACGACCCGAAGAGATTAGTACCCATGGTCATCACATCGACCATGGCGGCACAACACCGTTCATACGGGCGTACGCGATCGACTGGCCCAGGTGTTCCTTCATGTGGGTCACGAGCTGAAGCAGAACGGACGCCTTCGCGACGTCACGACCGTACAAGACCGTCGACGATTCTAGGTCGGCGTCAGACATGTCTCCGATGACTTTGCGGACCCAATCCATGGACTCGGACAGCAGCCGCACCGTCTCGGCCTTCTCGGTCACTGAATTCTCCCAGTCCCCGTACTCCGAAGCAGGAAACGGCCCAGGAACGCCCAGATTCTCCTCCGGATACATCAGGTTGTACCGAGCGATGTGCATGAAGACAGTCCCAACGGACGCCACGCCTTCCATCGGCTCCCAATCGTACGTATCTGCCGGCATCGCCTCGGCGAGCGCGACGACCCTCCGCGCAGACGCCTCGAACTGCCCCAGGATCTCAGCTCGAAAGTCGGGAAGATTCTGCGCTGAAACCGGGGTGGTGCCGATACTGATTAGGAAGGCGACCGGAATCACCCTCTGGAAGAACCGCATAAGGCCTCACCTCTGGTTGGATAGAGACGAAAAGATAAGCCACAGGCGACCCGGCGCGAACCGGACATTCGTCTCGCTCAGGACCATCTGTGACCCATCGATCCCCACGAGCGATGTGAGCAATCTCGGGGGATCAATGGTTTCGAAGGCTCCGAGGGGATCCGCGCGCACCCTGACACCGCACACTTCCTACTGATCTTTGTCACCGGCGTGAATCTGGAGCAGCAGCACGTGTTCCACGGACACGAAACCGGGGCGGTGGACTACATGATGCGCCCGCTCGCCGCATATGTATAGGAAATCGAGGAGAAGAACACCCAACTCGAAGAGCACATCGCCGTGATCAAGACGCTGCGGGGACTCATCCCGGTCTGTTGCAACTGCAAAAAGGTGCGCGACGATGAAGGATACTGGCAGCAAGTTGAGATCTACATCACCGAGCGCTCGAACCCCCAATTCACGCGCGGCATCTGCCAACCGTGTCCTACGGTGTTGTGCGGCGAATAGCCCATCTTTGACCCGCCGACGGGTGGGCAGGTCGAAATTGCTTGATCAGCTACGTATCGAAATGTTTTGCACACCCTGGGAAGTAGGTAGTAGGTTCGTCGTTAACCTTTCCACGGCATTTATCGAATCAACGAAGGAGTGAGGCGGATGATGCGTCCTCGACTAGCTGGCTTTCTCGGATTCTCGCTTTCTGTCCTACTTGCCCTTGCTGCACCAGTCAGTGCTCAGCAAGCGACGATCGCAGGACGTGTGGTCGACGGCAGTACGATGCAGCCGCTTGCCTCAGTGCAGGTGCAGATCGTTGGAAGCGCCGGCGCGACGGGTGTCCTTTCGGACGCCTCAGGCAACTTCTCCCTTAGCGTCTCCTCCGGATCGTACTCCGTCGTGTTCACGCTTATCGGGCACGAAACGCATCGTGTGGATGGCGTCAGGGTCGCCAACGGTGGCACCGAGCGAGTAGAGGTCCAGATGACTTCTACCGTGCTGGCGCTGAACCCGCTCTCGGTTACAGTCAATCGTGGTCGAGAAGAAAGGACCTCTGTCGCGCCTGCCCAGGTCAACGTCGTGACCGCAGAGATGATCGAGGAAATTTCCGCGACCTCCCCAGTCGACTACGTCAAAGCCATGCCCGGTGTCGACGTAATCCAGACCGGCATCAACCAAAGCAACACGGTGACACGCGGCTTCAACAACGTGTTCTCCGGTGCACTGTTGGTTCTAACGGACAACCGGTACGCCCGCGTGCCGTCTCTCCGCCTGAACGCCTACAACATGATCCCGGCCACGCCGCTCGACGTCGAGCGAGTCGAAGTCGTACTCGGCCCGGCAGCCGCACTGTACGGACCGAACTCGGCCAACGGTGTCATGCACATCATCACGACGTCACCCATCGACAAACCGGGTTCGAGCTTCAGCATCGCCGGCGGTGGTCGGAACATCTTCCACGGCGTCTTCCGCCAAGCCTGGAAATTCAGCGATAAGGCTGGCCTGAAGTTCTCCGGCCAGTACTTCAAGGGCGACGACTTCGAGTATTTCGATCCGAGCGAGAGCGGCGGTACGAACCCGCTCATCGGCGCACGCAACTTCAATAGTGAGCGCTTTGGTGGCGAGGCCCGCCTCGACCTGCGTCCGTGGGACAACCCAGATGACGAGATCATCTTCACCTACGGAATGAACGAGCTGGTCAGTTCCATCGAATTGACCGGAATCGGCGCAGGACAGGCTGACAACTGGCGTTACCAGTTCGGTCAGGTACAGGTGACCAAGGGCCGTCTCTACGCCCAGGCCTTCATTAACAACTCCGGCGCCGGGGATTCATTCCTTCTCCGCACGGGCCAGCCACTCGTCGACAAGTCGAAGATGATCGCGGCACAGCTGCAATACGGCCTGGAGTTTGGAGAGCGTCTCGACCTCCTAGCGGGTTTCGACTACAGCAAGACGACACCGAACACCGAAGGCACGATCAACGGGTCCAACGAAAACTTCGATGAGACCACCGAGTACGGCGCATACGTACACGGAACACTCTCCCTGACGGACAGAGTCGACTTCGTCGCCGCCCTCCGAGCGGACGACCACGAACACCTCGAAGAGACCGTGTTCTCGCCACGCGCTGCGCTCGTGTTCACCCCTGCGGAGGGACACTCTTTCCGAGGGACGTACAACCGGGCCTTCGGCACCCCGAGTACGAACAATCTCTTCCTCGACTTGGTTGCGGGTCGGATCCCGATCACACAGACCATCGGCTACAACGTTCGGGCGTTCGGTGTCCCGTCGACGGGGCTGACGTTTAGGAACACGTGTGCCGGCGGTGTGAACAATCACTGCATGTACTCCCCGTTCGCGCCTGGCGTGCAGATGCCGGCGACCGGCGCAGCGCTTTGGGACGCGGTCGTGGTCCCGCTGGCGCTTTCGGACCCAATGCTGCTGCACACGCTCGGACTCCTGGGCATTTCGGCTCAGGCCTTCGCATCGATCGTCGGCGCACCGCAGCCCGGTGAACTGACGTCGAACCTGCTTCGCTTCAACAGCGAAAATCCCGCAGTGCCCTTCTTGCCCGACCCGGGTGTGAGCCCGGTCGGACGCATCAAGCCGACGATCACCAATACGTTCGAGCTCGGGTACAACGGTCTCATCGGTGACAAGCTACGCATCGCGGTGGCAGGCTACCGGACGAAGATCAACGACTTCGTTGGCCCGCTCCGGGTCGAGACGCCGAGCGTGTTCCTCGATGGCAACTCGGTCGCGCAATATCTCGTAACGCGGCTCACCGGGGCGGGAGTGCCGATGCAGTACGCGAGCGGCATCGCCGCGGCAATCGCGCCCACGGCAGCCAGCGTGCCTCTCGGTACTATCCAGGCAGACCAGCGGACCGGTTCGGATCTGATCCTGACCTACCGCAATTTCGGTGACGTGGAGTTCTACGGAGCCGACCTGGGCCTGGAATACCACGCGACGGATAAGGTCACGGTGATCGGTTCCTACTCACGCGTCAGTGCAGACTGTCATGACCTAAACAACGACGGCATCTGCACCGGTTCGACGGACATCGCGCTGAACGCTCCGATGAACAAAGGTTCGTTCGGCATGCGCTACGACAACAAGCTGGCCGGAACGTTCGTCAACGGTAGGGTTCGCTACAGCGACGCGTTCCCCATGAACTCGGGTGTCTACGTCGGCGACGTGGAGAGCTACTCGGTCTTCGACCTGAACTTTGGCTACCGAGTGCCGGGTTACTCGGGCATGATCGTGTCCGTGACGCTGAACAACGCGTTCAACAAATTGCACCAAGAGTTCATTGGTGCTCCGAGAATGGGACGCATTGGGATGCTGAAGATCCAGTACGAGTTCTAGCCTAGAGCATCACCAGAGAAAGAGGTCCCGGTCGAGGAGAGATCCCTCGGCCGGGACCTTTGACGACTAGAACTGAGTCGCTAGGTCGCTAAGTTACGCTCGACATATCGAACTCGGCGCCAGGCGCCCCTGCCCCACGTACCCCTACGTGACGGATGAACGATGCGCATCGTAGGAGGGAAATTCGCCGGCAGGCATTTAACGTCCCCTGGAAAGGCCGTCCGGCCCACACCCGAGGTAATCCGGGACAAGGTGATCACCCTTCTGAAGGACGACCTCGCCGGCGCGCGCATGCTCGATTTGTTCGCAGGGTCTGGGGCGGTTGGTCTTGAGGGGCTGTCGCGGGGGGCGCGCTACGTAGACTTCGTGGAGAACGGAGCCCCGGCGCTCCACGCTCTAAAAGCGAACGTCGCGGCCCTGAAAGCCAGTAAGAAGTGCCGCATCTTCAAACAGGACGTCATTCCATACGTGGAGCGCTTGAGCGCTGACGCGTACGATGTCGCATTCGCGGATCCCCCTTATGGATCCGGCAAGCTAGACCGGGTCATCGCGCGCTGGCTGGAAGTGCCGTTTGCTTCCTACTTGGCCCTGGAACACGCGAAGGACCACGTGGGAGTGCCGAAGGGCAAACGCTACGACTTCGATGGCCCAACCCGCATCACCATCCTGAAGGCGAAGCAGAGATGAGCAACGCCGACCTCGCGCATGAGATCGGACGCCGCCGTACCTTCGCGATCATCAGCCATCCGGACGCCGGGAAGACGACGCTGACCGAGAAGCTGCTGCTCTTTGGTGGTGCGATTCACCTCGCAGGGTCTGTGAAGTCCCGAAAAGCAGCCCGGCACGCCACTTCCGACTGGCTCGCCATGGAGCAGGAACGCGGCATCTCCATCACGGCGAGTGTTCTGCACTTCGACTACAAGGGCTTTCGGATCAACCTGCTGGACACGCCGGGGCACCAAGACTTCTCCGAGGACACCTATCGGGCGCTCATGGCCGCCGACAGCGCCATCATGCTGCTCGACAACCGCCGTGGGGTCGAGGTCCAGACCCGGAAGCTCTTCAACGTATGTCAGAAGCGACGGCTCCCCATCTTCACGCTGGTCAACAAGTGCGACCGTGTTGGCGAGGACCCCTTCGGCATCATCGACGACGTGCAGAACGACCTCGGCATCCGGGCCTTTGCGGCAACGTGGCCCATTCGAGTCGAAGGACGACTGATCGGCGTGTACGACCGCATGGATGCTCGCGTGATCCTTTACGACGCTGCCACCGATCACGGTCAGTCGAGACCCGAGTTCACAGTCGGCACTCTCGACGACCCCTTGTTGGACGAACGCATGGGAAGCGCAGGCGCCGAAGCGGTGCGTGAGGAGATTACGCTTCTGACCGAAGCCGGAGAACCGATGGATCCTGAGGCGGTCGCTCGCGGTGAAGCAACGCCGGTCTTCTTTGGCAGCGCTCTGACCAACTTCGGAATCGATGTGCTTCTAGAGCGCTTCCTAGAGGCCGCCCCGGCACCCGTTGCACGAGAAAGTGCAGATGGCCTGGTCGATCCAGTCGAATCACCGTTTTCTGGTTTCGTGTTCAAGATCCAAGCCAACATGGATCTCAAACATCGAGACCGCGTGGCATTCCTCCGGGTGTGCTCCGGACGCTTCGAGGCCGGAGCCGACGCCGTCATCGCCCGAACAGGAAAGACGGTTCGTCTGTCCCAGCCTCAGGAATTCATGGCGCGGGAGAGGAGCCACGCGGAAGACGCTGTGGCCGGCGATGTAGTGGGCCTCCACGACCGAGGAAGTCTGCGCGTCGGAGATACCGTGGCGGTTGGAAAAGCAATGGACTTCCCGGGTGTGCCCAGATTCTCACCGGAACACTTCAGCCAGGTACACCTCGACAACCCGATGAAGCGGAAGCAGCTGGACAAGGGTCTGACGCACCTGGCCGAGGAGGGCACGGTCCTACTCTTGTTCGCACCGTCCATCACCGGCCCAGTGCCCATCGTCGGAGCTGTGGGTCAACTCCAGTTCGATGTACTCAAGGACCGACTGGAACGAGAGTACAACGTTAGGGCCAGGCTCGCCGGCCTCCCGTACCATTGTGCCCGTTGGGTCACCGGATCGGAAGCCGAGGCCAAAGACATCGCCTCCCTCCACGGGCGCCGGATGGTCGAGGACGTTGACGGCCACCCCATGATCCTGTTCGACAACGAGTGGGCGCTCCAGCGCAGCATGAACCAGAGTGAGAATGTAGTTTTTCACGACGTGCAGCCTAAGAAACTTCGCTAGAAACTCCCCGTGCTATGAGAGGTAGTGACCCTGATGTGGACCCGAATCGAAAATGTTGCTGCGCTTGCTGCGTCAGCTGGTATCGCTCTAGCCGTTGTGGGATCCCCGGTCGGCGCGCCGACGCAGGGTCACCGAGGTGAGCCGACTGTCGCGGTAAGCTTCGCGGAGGACATCCTCCCGATCTTTCAAAAAAGCTGCATCAAGTGCCACGGGGGAACGGATGAGAACGGCTTCGAAATTGCCGAAGCGGGACTCCATCTCACGACGTATAAAGGCGTGATGATGGGATCGGAGTTCGGATCCGTGGTCGACCCTGAAGACGAACAGAGTCTTCTCCTGGCCATGGTAGCGGACGGGTCTATGCCTGAAGAGGGTGACCCTTTGACTGCGGACCAGATCGAGTTGATCCGGACGTGGATCCTCGAAGGCGCGAAAGAGACCGCGGGCAGCTAGTAGCCCCGCAACTCCGTGCTGGAACGCGCAGGCAGGCCATCAGGCCACAACCGAGCAGCGGCCTTACGCGTGCTGGTCGCGAAACCCGATCTCTCCATACGGTTATCCATGCTCGTCCCCCATGTCCCCTCGATTGAAGAGGAGGGTGGCGGGTCTCTCAAAGAGGGCTCAATCTGTCTTCAGCCCTCCGCCAACTTGATCCCGATGGGTCCCATGAACGCCTACCGCCCGTGCGGCATCTTCACCGCCGCCACCCTGCTTTTCGTAGCCAGCGCTCCCCTCAGCGCACAGTCCGTTACGCCGCCGGAGGAACACTTCGGCCACGAAATCGGTGCGGACTACCAGTTGCCCAACTACACGCAGCACATGGCATACTGGCACATCCTGGAACGAGAGTCGGATCGCGTCGTGCTCGACGAGATCGGCCGCACGGCTGAGGATCGCCCGCAGATGATGGCCATTGTCACGTCTCCGGCAAACCAGGCGCGACTCGAGGAATACCGACAGATCTCGCGTCGTCTCGCGCTCGCGGAGGGGCTGGACGAGGCTGCTGCCCGAGAACTGGCGGCTGAGGGAAAAGCCGTGATCTGGATCGACGGGGGTCTGCACGCTTCGGAGGTCCTAGGCGCTCAGCAGCTCACCGAGACGCTGTACCAAATGGCAAGCGGCACGGACACCGAGACTATGCGCCTCCTGGACGACGTCATCATCCTCTTCACGCACGCGAACCCGGACGGCCATGAGTTGCTCGGTGACTGGTACATGCGGGAGGACGACCCTCTGGAGCGGACCACCGGCGGCATCCCGACCCTGTATCAGAAGTACGTGGGCCACGACAACAATCGGGATTCGTATCTCGTGTCTCAGCCCGAGACGGAGAACATGGCGCGCGTCCTGTACATCGATTGGATGCCACAGATCATGTACAACCACCACCAGATCGGTCCGGCGGGCGCCATCATGTGGGCTCCACCCTTCCGGTATCCGGCCAACTACAACATCGACCCCCTCGTGCTGTCAGGCATCGAGCAGGTCGGAATGGCCATGCAGTCTCGCTTCATCTTCGAAGACAAGCCGGGTGTGACGATGCGGGAAGGTGGCCCCTTCTCCACGTGGTGGAACGGAGGGCTTCGGACCACGGCGTACTTCCACAACATTATCGGGCTTCTTACCGAGACGCAGGGGAATCCGACGCCCATTACGATACCGTTCATTCCGAGCCGCATCATGCCGGACGGGGACTACCTGCTGCCCATCGAGCCGCAGCCGTGGCACTTCCGTCAGTCGATCGACTACTCGGTCACGGCAAATCGCGCTGTCCTCGACTACGCGTCGCGTTACCGTGAGCAGCTTCTCATGAACATCTGGAAGGCCGGTTCCAACCAGATCGCAAAAGGCAATGCCGACACCTGGCGGGTGACGCCATCTCGCATGGCGGCTCTCGCAGAGGTTCTGGCCGAGAACAACGCAGAAGAGCGTTTCGTGGGGCCGCAGACGGGAGCCCTCGCCGGCTACTTCTCGATGGGTTCACCCACCGAATACTTCGACGAACTCAGGAAGCCCGAAGACCGTGACCCGCGTGGGTACATCCTCCGCTCCGACCAGGCCGACTTCCCGACAGCCACGAAGTTCGTGAACACGCTTATCAAGAACGGCGTGATCGTGCATCAAGCAACTCGCGACTTCGACGTGATGGGTACGACCTATCCGGAGAACTCATGGGTGGTCAAGTCCGCGCAGGCCTATCGCGGGCACGTGCTCGACATGTTCGAGCCACAGGATCACCCGAACGACTTCAAGTACGAGGGGGGCCCACCCGTCGCTCCGTACGACAACGCCGGGTACACCCTCGCGTATCAGATGGGCGTCGACTTCGACCGGGTTCTCGAGGGCTTTGATGGTCCGTTCGAAGAGGTCGATGGGATGGCGAGGCCACCCGCAGGGATCGTCGCCAACGCGTCCGGGGCGGTTGGGTACATGCTGAACCACGCGGCAAACGACGTATCCATCATCACGAACCGCCTCTTGGAAGAGGGCATGGACGTGAACTGGATCACCGAGGCAGCTACCGTGGGAGGACGGACCTTCCCGGCCGGGACTGTATGGGTCCCCGCAGCGAATGGTGTCGAGGAGCGGCTGGCTGAATGGGGAGCCGAGCTTGGCATCTCAGCGACTGGTGTCTCATCAACGCCGACCTCGGCCATGCTGGCCTTAAACACCGTGCGCATCGGCCTCTGGGACCGATACGGCGGCTCAATGCCTTCGGGTTGGACCCGCTGGCTCTTCGAACAGTTCGAATTCCCGTACGAAATGGTGTACCCGGACGACCTGAACGCCGGCGATCTCCGGGACGACTTCGATGTCATCGTCTTTGTTACGGGTGCGATTCCCGCGCAGGACGGCGGTGGCGGCGATAGCTTCGCGATCTTCGGCGCCGGTCCGGACGAAGAGTCGATCCCGGACGAGTACCAGCACATGCTCGGCAACGTGACCGTCGCAGAGACTGTGCCGGAACTGGTGGAATTCATGGAGCTAGGGGGCACAGTGGTGGCCATTGGCTCCTCGATCGCGATGGCCCAACACGCGGGACTCCCACTGACCAATCACATCGTGGACGGAGAAGGTCAGGCTCTTGGTGAGGAGGACTACTACGTCCCCGGCTCGGTACTCCGAGTGAAGGTCGACAACACGCGGCCGCTCGCGTTTGGGATGCCGAGTGAACTCGACGTCTTCTTCAGTAACTCGCCCGTCATGCGGCTTGGGCCGGCAGGTGTCGCGGCCGGAGTGAACCCGATCGCCTGGTTCGATTCCGAAGCTCCCCTCCGCAGCGGATGGGCGTGGGGGCAGCACCGGCTGAACGGGGGCCTCGCGATGGCCGAAGCCAAGATTGGCGAAGGGAATCTGTTCTTGTTCGGTCCAGAGATCACCATGCGTGGTCAGCCGCACGGGACCTTCCAGTTCTTGTTCAACGGGATCTACCTGGCAGGTGCGCAGCCACTTCCAGGTAGGCCGATATCATGATCCGCTGGACGCGAGAGGCGGCCCGAATCGCCGCAGTGGCTGTTCTTTCGATCGGCATGGTGGCGGCACTGACAACACCGACTGCGCTCGACGCTCAGACACTAGACGCTCTGTCCCCACAGGTGCGCGAGTTCGTCAGCTTCGAGAACGATCAGGTGCTGATTCGAAACGTCACCCTGATCGACGGCACAGGGGCTCCTGCACAGCGGGGCGCCTCGGTGCTGATCGATGGCGACCGCATCTCCGCCGTGGCGCCGGCGGGCACCGAACTGCCTGTGTCGCCGGGGACTCGAATCTTCGACGGCAGCGGCCAGACGCTGATCCCCGGCCTGGTGATGCTACACGAGCACATGTTCTACCCGTCGGGTCAGGCGCGGTACAACACGAACGAGCAGTCCTTCCCACCGCTGTACTTGGCGGGCGGCGTAACGACAATGCGCACCGGCGGAAGTGTCGACCCGTACTCGGATCTCAGCACCCGCCGCCTCATTGAAGCGGGCCGGATTCCCGGACCCCACATGGACGTGACGGGGCCCTATCTGGAGGGCCCTGGGGGCTTCATTCGATCCTTCCCTCAGCTCGCAACTCCGGAGCAGGCGGTGGCGCATGTGAATTTCTGGATGGACCAGGGTGCGTCGTCGTTCAAGGCGTACAACCTGATCACGCGCGAAACGCTAGGTGCCGGCATCGAGGCGGCGCACGCGCGCGGCGCGAAGGTCACCGGGCACCTGTGTTCGATCACCTACCAGGAAGCGGCCGACCTTGGCATCGACAACCTGGAGCATGGCTTCTTCGCCGCGACCGACTGGGTACAGAACAAGGAGCCGGACCAGTGCCCTCGAGGGCAGGACCTGCGTTACCTCGACCTCGACCTGGACGCTCCTGAGTTCACGGACGTTGTTGACCACCTGATCGAATCAGGTGTGGCGCTCACCTCCACCCTCACGGTCGTGGAACGCCGTGCTAGCGGGCGTCCTGCTCCGCCCTACGGCGCGCAGCAGGCGATGCTCCCCGAGCTCCACGAGTCAGTGATGGCTCGCGTTGAGCGGAACGCACAACGTGAAGACAATCCAGCAACGGCCCTGCTCCATCGTTACATGGAGATGGAGAAGGCGTTCTACGATCGCGGGGGCTTCCTAGTCGTGGGCACGGACCCGACGGGCGGCGGCGACGTCGTGCCGGGTTATGCCAACCAGCGAGCCCTACAGCTCTTGATCGAGATGGGACTCACCGTCGAGCAGGCGATCGAAGTCGCAACGCTGAACGGTGCCAAGTATCTGGAGCAGGATGATGAGATCGGCACGATTGAGGTCGGGAAACGCGCCGACCTGGTCCTCATGCGCGGCGACCCCACGCAGGACCTAGAGACTTTTCGCCGCATGACGCTCGTCTTCAAGGACGGCGTCGCCTACGACTCCGCAAAACTGTTCGAATCGGTGAAGGGTTGGGCCGGCGTCCGTTGAGGCACAGTTCGGATGTCATCATCGTCGGCGCGGGCATCATGGGCGCGTCGATCGCATGGCATCTCGCCGAGCGAGGCCTGAAGGTCACCGTCATGGAACGGGAAGCCGCGCCAGCCATGGGCTCCACGGGGAAAAGTGCAGCAGGCGTTCGTGTTCAGTTCACGACCGAAGCCAACATCCGCCTTTCGATGTACTCCCTGCCCTTTTATCGCTCGTTCAAGGAGCGCTGGGGGCATGACGTCGGGTATTCCGACATCGGGTATCTCTTGGTCGTCCCACACGAACGCTGGGAGCAACACCTAGAGAGCGTCGAGCTACAACGAAGTCTCGGGGCGCCGGTAGAGGTCTTCTCGCCGGAGGACGCGCAGCGTTTCGTGCCCTTCTCCACCCAAGGGGTCGCAGGGGCCACATACGGCCCGTGGGACGGCGTGATCGATCCGCACATGGCGACGCACGCTTGGGTCTCTATGGGACGAGCATCTGGAGTCGACTTTCGATTCGGATCTGAAGTCACCTTCGTTGAAAGGACCTCTGAGAAGTGGCGGGTCGGCACGGACGGTTCCACCTGTGAAGCTCCCTTCCTCGTGAACGCCGCCGGGGCGTGGTCCGGCACCCTTGGTGGACTCGCAGGGCTCGACGTGCCCGTTGGCCCAAAGCGGATTCAGATCTTCCTCAGCGCACCCATCGCCGACGAACGGACCTACCCACTCACCATCGACACGGCCACCGGCGTGTACGTCCGAAGCGAAGGAAATCGTGTACTCTTCGGACTCGACAACCTGAAACAGGACTTCGGTTTCACCGAGGGCATCGACCCAGAATGGCTCGAAACAGTGCTGCTCACGGGTGTGGACCGATTCCCGTGGTGGGAAGACCTCGGCGTAGACATGAAAGGAAGCTGGTGGGGCTACTACGGCGTGAGTCCCGACAACAGCCCGATCATCGGCCCCCATCCGGGAGCCGAAGACTGGATCGACGCATGTGGCTTCTCCGGCCACGGTATCATGCACGCTCCGGTCACCGGTCTAGCAGTGTCCGAGATGATCGTGGACGGACGATCTCACACGGTCGATGTGAGCCTCTTCGGTCACGATCGATTCGGAAACGACGTGCCTGTCGAGACCAACGTCTTCTAGCTCCCTACGACACGCTCCGAAACCGCCACAAGCCGGAGCGCCCTATCGGCGCACCAGCCGGATCGCACCTGCGGCCTAGATGACCCCCATTGCCTCCACGGGCACCCACCCCACTTTCCCATCCTCCAGCACGACCTCAGCCCAGAGGCCGGCCCTCTGGTCGATGCGCACGCGCGTCCCCTGGTGGATCTCGAACAGCGTCAGGTCCTCATCTTCGGACGGCGCCGATCGAACCTGGACGGCCTCCACTAGGATCACGCCGCGATCCGCCCGACCCATTCCCAGTTCTCGCACGACCAGGTTCGCCCCAGACAAGACCAGGACCACAGCCCCGATCGACGCGGCACGGGTGCCCCATCGGATCGAGCCATCAGAACGTCCCAGAATGCGCGTGATACTCCCACCGGTCAACAAGAGCCACGACCCAGCCACGAAGAAGACGAGCGCTGTGTGGGGGATGAGGTGCAGCCACCAAGACCACACGCCCAACAACCACAATTCTGGAAGCGGTTCGATCACGTCGATGGTCAGGGACCCTGCGAGATCCAAGTTCGCCCTCAGGTCCGGATCCCCAGGCTGGATCGCCGCCGCGCGCTCCCAATTCAGGATCGAGCGCCCCAGCTCACCGGATTTGAAGTACGCATTGCCTAGGTTGTAGTAGAGGTCTGAGCCTTCGAACCCGGCGGCTAGGAGATTCTCGTATGCCGAAATCGCCTCACCCCAGTCCTCAGCTTGGTAGAATTGATTCCCCTGCTGGAACAGTTCATCCTGGCCGTGCGCCATCTGCGGTGCGCCCACAGCCACAAGCAAAACGAGGAGCCAGCATACGCTCATCGTCGGATCTCTCGGTCGAGCGCCGTCATGAGGCCTCCCACACGGTCTAGGAGGCGCGTCTGTTTCTCAGAATCGTCCGATGGCGGCGCGAACCGCTGACGGTCGCACAGCTCCAAACAGGACCGGAGCTCGGAGATGTGGGCGGCGGCTACGCCGGCCCGTTTCACGCCTGCTTCTAGATCATTCATCTGCATGCCGGCCTCGGCGACGTTCAGCTTATCCGCGACTAACCCCCTGAGAGCGCGAGCCACCTCGGCATAGAAGGCACGATAATCCGACTCCCCGGCGAGACGCCGTGCTTCGGCCAGCCGCTTCTTGGCGACCTTGCCGGCACTTCGTCCACGGGCATACGCGACGTCACCCAAGAGCCTGTCCTGGTGCTTGCGAAGCCCCAGAGCTCCAGCGATCCCCATCAGGGGCAGCAACGCCAACATCCAGAATGCAGCCCCCGAAAAGACGTTCTGGTCAATACGTCGCAACACCGGCACGTCGAGACGAATGAAGCGGATGTCCTGACGCTGAGGATCAATGTTCAGTCGGCTGAAGCCATACGAAGCATCGCCCACCGACGCGATCGTCAACGGCAACGGATCTGAGGCCGCCGTGCGGTACTCACCCGCTGCGAGATCGAAGTAACCCAGCTCGATGGAAGGGATGGCCCTCGAGCCGCCCACCCTGGGAATCATCACGAATTCGAACGTCTTAGACCCAGTGACCCCTGACGTCGACGCATTCGTGATCTGAGAAATCTCAGGCGGGAACACTTCGAAGTCGGGCGGCACATTGAGTTCGGGGGCCGGCACACCCCTGATATTTCCTCGCCCCGAAACGATGACGGTCAGCGTCACTGCATCGTTCGCAGCGACTGAGTCCCGATCCAGGCTCGACGTCACCGACAGCGCCCCCACGACACCCGAGAACGGCTGCGGAGCCCCTTCCGGCAGCGCCTGGATGTCCAACTCGATCGGGTTCGAGAGCACCGAAATGGGAACGACCGAAGTGCCGAACAAGGACGACCGCCCGAAGACTCCCTCGAACGGGTCACGGCTGTTCCGTACCCGAACCTGCGCTTCGATCCCGAGAGGATCGAGCGTACGGGGCCCCGAGCCTGTCGGCACGATGGCGACCCGCCGAATCACGGCGGATGCATACTCGCGGCCGTTCCGGGTCCTCTGCTCAACCTGGGGCTGCCCGGCCGGGGTGATGTCCTCGACCCAAAACCCCTGGGGCTCCGGCAGTGAGGTGAAGCTGTACTGACTCACGTCCACGCTCGTCCAAATGCGGTATTCGACAACAAGAGGCTCGCCGTCTCGCACTGTGGTCCGGGACGCTTCGGCAGTCACGAACAGATCATCCGGACCCACCTCCTGAGGACCGCCTCCCGCCGCGCGACGATCTTGTTGTGGGGGCGGAGCCGACGAGATGATGAGTTTGAGCGCTTCCGTGCGGAGCGCCGTGCCTCCCACGAGTACCTCGACGGGTGGGATCGCGAAGGTCCCTTCAGCGAGCGCCTGATACTGATACTGGATGGTGAGGGACACGACCGTGCGTCCACTGCCCATCTGCATGTTTGTGGACGAACCGGAACCAAGATACTGAGCAAATCCAGTGAGCGTCGGGATCACGGGATCGTTGTCGATGCGTTGAGCTCCAGTCACTTCGACGTTGAGCACGAACGTTGATCCGAGTCCAACGGTGGTGCCCGGCGATACAAACGCGCGCGCGCTGATCTCTTGAGCGGACAAACCTGGGGCCAGCGCACTCGTCAGAAGGGCGAGAACGAGTCCCCGAGTGGCGAAACGCAGCACAGCAGAGGCTACCACGGCTTCCTGGGTTTCCTGCCACGAGCGTTCGCACGCTTCCGGTTCACTTCGTCCGCGTCTTCTTCGATGGCATCCAGGAGGCGTTCGGCTTCTTCCTCGGTCATCTCACCCGGCTGCGCTTGAGCCTGACCTTGCTGCGCCTCGGGCGGCTGTTCTCCCTCGTTCTCATCTTCACCCTGCTCTGGGGGCTGCTCTTGGTCGTCCTCACCCTCATCCCCCTGCTGCTGATCTTGCTCTCCCTCTCCTTCGTCCTCGCCGTCCTCAGGCTGCTGCTCGTCCTCGGGGTCTTGCTCACCGTCTTGGTTCTGCTGTTCCCCGTCTTGAGGCTCTTCCTCGTCTCCCTCATCCTCACCGGACTCACCGTCGTCCTCCTGCTCCTGGTCCTCTTCTTCGCTTTCGAGCTGCTGAAGCGTGGCTTCGAGGTTGTGCTTCGAGTCAGGATCTGAGGGATTCAGACGCAGCGCTTGTTTGTAAGCATCAAGCGCTTGCTCGAACTGCTGTCCGCGGTACATGGCGTTTCCGAGGTTGTACCACGCCGCGCTCGCAAAGTCGGGATCTCCCGTCGCGATCGCCTGCTGGTACGACTCCATGGCCTTCTCGTAGTCCTGCTGCTGATACAGCGCGTTGCCGTCATTGAAGCGGACAAGGCCAGACGCGGGATCTTCGGCCAAGGCCTCCAGATACCGCTGATGGGCTTCTTCGAAGCGGCCTTCTTCGTACAGGCGATTTCCCTCTTGAACCTGAACGCGCCCGGCCTGAGCCGTCGCCGAAGCCGGTACCGCCAACGCGAATCCCACGAGCACAGTCAGGGCCAAGACATTCCTCAACGTTCTCATTCGAATCTCCCCGCCCATTCGTGCACGCTCCGTTTCCGCTCGGACACCAGACCTTCCACCAACAACATCAGGACAGCCAGGGCCAGGAAGATCTGATACTGCTCTTCGAAGACCGTGATCTGTTGTTCATCGAGTTCCTCACCTGTCTCACCCGCGATCTCAGCAAAAAGGGCATCGAGTCCTCCACCCCCGTCCACAGCACGCACGTAGCGACCTTCCCACAGATTCGTGACGTCGACCACCGCTTCCTCTGCCAGGCGCGTCGTTACCACATTGCCGTCTTCGTCTCTCAAGAAGCCGTCACGCCTGCCGTTCTCATCGAACTGCGGGATCGGCCCTCCCTCTAGCGTACCGATGCCCACAACGTGAACCGGAATGGCACCGCTCTCCAAGATCTCGAGCGACTCCATGTCTATTCCCTCATGGTGCTCGAAGTCCGTGATGAGGACGATTGACCGCGCGCTCCGTTCACTTCGGGACAGCGCATCGAGTGATACCCGTAGTGCTGCGCCAAGATCGGTTCCTTGCACCGGCATCATGTCGGGGTGCATCGCGTCCAGGAACATCGCCGCCGCACTATAGTCGATGGTTAGTGGCGCCTGAACGAACGCATCCGCGGCAAAAGCGACCAGCCCAATCCGGTCTCCATCCAGCTGAGACATCAAGCGGCGCACTGCCAATTTGGCCACCTCGAGCCGATTCGGTGCCATATCCTCGGCGAGCATGGACTCAGAAAGGTCGAGCGCGACGATGATGTCCTGCCCAACACTGCTGACGGTCTCGACCCGCGTTCCGAACTGTGGACGGGCCAACGCGACCGCCGCCAACGCGACGGCCGCTACCACCAGGCTCGATTTCACACGTCGAGCCGTCAGATTCACCGAACCCGTGAGACGCCGGACGAGGTCGGAATCACCGAAGGCGTCGAGTGCTCGACGACGGCTCCGTGCAGCCATCATCAGCAAAGTGATGACGACCGGAACGAGCAGAAGCCCGAAGAGCCATTCCACAGAACCAAACCGAAACATCAGGCAGCCCTCGGGGCAGTCATGGCAGCCTCCGCAGGACAGTAGAAGACAAACCGAGTTCGAGTCCCAGCATCAAGAATCCGAACATGAGCACCAGGCCGAAACGCTCCTCGTACTGTGTGTAGTTCTGGACCTCTATCTCGGTAGTCTCCAGTTCGTCGATCTGCTCCCAGATCTGGGCCAGGCTCTCGGTGTCCGTGGCGCGGAAGTACTGCCCACCAGTCAGCTCCGCGATTTCTTGCAGAGACACCTCGTCGATGTCTACCTGCACGTTCACATACGAAGCCCCCCGCAATGGATCGGCTACCGGCATGCGCGCCGTGCCTTGGGATCCGGCGCCAATCGTGTACACCCTTACACCCAAGGCCTGCGCCATTTGCGCGGCAGTTACCGGCCCGATTTCGCCTCGGTTGCTGCGTCCGTCGGTGAGCAGGATGACCACCTTCGACGTGGCACTCGAGGCCTGCAGGCGCTTCACTGCCGTCGCGAGACCCATGCCGACCGCCGTGCCGTCCTCGATCATCCCGATCTCGAGTTCACCCAGGAGTTCGGTCACCACGCCGTAGTCCAGAGTAAGAGGCGCCTGAGTAAACGCCTTCCCTGCAAAAGCGACCAAGCCAATACGGTCGTTCCCCCGACCCTGCACGAACTCTGCAGCGACCCTCTTTGCAGCGGTAAGGCGGTTCGGCTCGAGGTCCTCAGCAAGCATCGAGCTCGACACGTCCAGCGCGAGCAGGATGTCGATACCCTGCGTGCGGACGTCTTCAGACGTCATACCGGTTTGCGGTCGCGCGAGCGCGATGATCAACGCGGTCAACGCCAGTGTGCGGAGGATTCCAGGCACGCGATGCGCCCACCCAGACGTGATCCCCGCGGCTTCACGTGCTGTCGAGAGTGCGGAGAAGCGAATCGCTCCGGTCCTTCTCCCTTCAGCCCTGTGACGAACCCAGGCAATGACAGGCAACGCGAGAAGCAGAAGCAGTACAAGCGGGTCCTGGAAGCGGAACATCAGGGCGCCTCCCCTTCGGAGAGAGGCGCAGTCTCAGGCTCCGCCTCCACCTCAGGGGTCACCTCAGCTGGCAGCTCAGCGTCGGCGTCCGGCGCCGATTCCGGCTCCGCCTCAGGAGCCCTCCATTCCAACGTCGCCTCGACGATCGACCGACCCAAAACCAAGACCTTGGCAGAGTCGTCACCGCTCGGCCGCACCTTGGCGAACTTCACCATGTCGCACTGGTCCAAGAAGCGCCGGAAGGCGCCGCGGGTCGATTCGTCCACACCGACCCCTTCGAGCCCCGACAGCACCTCCCACGTCGTCATCTCCAGCGCGTGCACCTGGAAGTGCCCCTCGACGTACCGTCTCAGGATGTCGGACACCTCGATGTGGTACTCCTTAACCTGCCCCCGTTCGAGCATCGGCGATGCCTCAAGCGCCGCGAACGCCTCCAGGGCCACCTCGTGCGCGGGGCGCGGTGGCGGCCCGACATCGACGTGATCCGCCCCATCGCCTCGCGCCTTCCTGCGCCGGAACCACCACACGGCGACCACAACCACCAGGATGATCAATAACAGCCAGAAACCAACCTGAATCACACCCACAGAAAGCCAGAGAGGGCCACGGATGTCACGAATGTCTCCGGTCTCGTCCCGGCCCACTGTGACCACTTCAATACCGAACCGATCGGTCCTGAGTGTCTCGACGGTCCCATCTGCACCGCGGACCCCAACGTCGAAACTCGGGATCTCCAACTCGCCCAACGCGAACGCGGTCATGGTGAGGTGCAACGTCGAGTACAGCCCGCCCTCGCCAGAAGTCGGGGGTGACGCCGCCGCATCCAGGATCTCCATAGGAGCCAGGCTGACCGAGTCAGGCCACTCTACCGAAGATCCTGCCGGGTGCGACACCCGAACCTCCATCGTCATCCGGTCGCCCACAGTGAGGAGCGTCGTGTCGATGGAGGTCATCAGTCGACTCTGCCCCGCTGCGGGCGTGGCGATGCCAATCCCTACTGCGACCCACAGGGCGACCAACGCTAGGCGTCGCACGGCGACGAGACGACGCATCATTGCCTGGACGCCCGTTCACGGAAGAAGCGCATGAGCGGCTTCACATAAGGCTGCCCGGTCTCGATGTCGATGACATCGACCTTACTCTTCCGCAGCATCTTGTTCGTGCGCAGCTGAGCTGCAGCCGCGAGATCTCTGAAACGAGAGCGGAAGCCCTTCCCAGATGTGTTCACAACGACGCGCTCGCCCGTCTCGGGATCCTCAAGCTCGACGAAACCGAGTTCCGGCAGGTCTCGCTCGCGTTGATCCCCCAGCCGCACCGCGATGAGGTCGTGCCGGCGGCCCGCCACGGCGAGTGCCTTCTCGAAGCCCTCGTCTTGGAAGTCCGAGACCAGGAAACTCACGGCCTTCTTCCGTTGCACGTGCGTGAGGTATTCCAAGGCTCCCGCGATGTCCGTGCCTTTCCCCTGCGGCTCGTGGTACAGCAGCTCACGCAGGACGCGAAGCACGTGTCGTCGCCCCTTTCTTGGGGGCACGAACTTCTCGACCTGATCTGAGAAGATGATGAGGCCGACCTTGTCGTTGTTCTTGATCGCGCTGAACGCGAGGAGCGCGCAGATCTCGACTCCGACCTCGCTCTTCAACCGTTCCCGCGTCCCGAAGTCTCCGGAGCCGCTGACGTCGAAGAGTAGCATTACGGTGAGTTCACGCTCTTCTTCGAAAATCTTCACGAACGGCGAGCCACTGCGCGCGGTGACGTTCCAATCGATAGACCGGATGTCGTCCCCGTACTGATACTCGCGCACCTCGGCGAAGCTCATACCACGGCCTTTGAAGACCGAGTGGTATTCACCGGAGAAGACCTCGTTCACCAGACCCCGCGTGGAGATCTCGATGCGTCGGACCTTCTTGAGGATCTCGCGCGGGATCATAGAAGCAGCAGCCTCAGAAAGGCCTAGGGTACTTCGACGCTGTCGAGAATCCGCTGTACCACATCTTCAGGTGTGACCTCTTCAGCCTCAGCCTCGTACGTAACGAGGACACGATGGCGAAGCACGTCCATTCCCATGGCACGTACATCGTCCGGGGTCACGAAGCCGCGGCGCTGTAAGAACGCATGTGCCCGCGCCGTCTTGGCCAGACAGATCGTCGCTCGGGGTGACGCCCCGTAGGAGATGAGGTCCGTCAGATCACCCAATCCGTACGCCGCCGGATCACGCGTCGCGAGAACGAGATCGACAATGTACCGCTCGACTTGCTGATCCATATAGATCATCTCGACCGCCTTACGCGCCTTGATGATCTCCGCCGGCGTAACGACCGGATTTACCTCTGCAGCCACACCGGACGACATACGACGCATGATCTGGAGCTCTTCTTCACCCGTCGGATACTCCACCGACAACTTCAGCATGAACCGGTCGACCTGGGCTTCCGGCAACGGATACGTGCCTTCCTGTTCGATCGGGTTCTGCGTCGCGAGCACGAGGAACGGGTCGTCCAGGGGATAACTCTTTTCCCCAATCGTGACCTGGTGCTCCTGCATCGCCTCTAGAAGAGCGGCCTGCACCTTCGCAGGCGACCGGTTGATCTCGTCCGCCAAAATGATGTTGGCGAAGATCGGACCCTTCTTGGTTTTGAACTCCTGGTCCTTCGGATCGTAGATCAGCGTTCCCGTCAGATCCGCCGGCAGAAGATCAGGGGTGAACTGCAGCCGACGGAACTCGGTGTCGATGGCCTGGGCCAGCGTTTTCACCGTGAGCGTCTTGGCAAGTCCGGGCACACCCTCCATCAGAACATGCCCGTCTGCGAGCAGTCCAATGAGCAGGCGTTCGATCATCGTCTTCTGTCCAACGATGACGCGACCGACCTCGGTGAGCAGGCGCTCCACAAAGGCGCTTTCCTGCTGGATCTTCGCTTGAATGACCTCAATATCGAGGCTTTTTGTATCGGTCATAGGGCAGTGGTTCGGGTTGGGGCCCGAGATGTTGAATTACATCAGTAGTTTCGTAAGCCGTATGGTAATGGATGCACATGGCCCAGGAAGGGTTGGCCGGCCGTTTTTGTGTAGATTCTTCGCTCTATGATTTCCGTATCTAACCTCTCCAAACAGTTCGGTGACCGCACTCTCTTCGAGGGTGCGTCGTTTCAGCTCAATTCCGGGCAGCGCTACGGCCTCGTAGGCGCCAACGGATGCGGCAAGACGACGCTGCTCAACGTGATGAGTGGGCATATCGAATCAACCGAGGGATCTGTCTCGATCCCCAAACGGTTACGCCTGGGCGTGCTCCGGCAGGACCAGTTCCTCTACGACGACCAAGAGGTCCTCAGCGTGGCACTCATGGGCAACCCAGAACTTTGGGATGCCATGGCAGAGAAGGAGAGGATCCTCGCGGCCGCCGAGGGTGGCGATGCCGAATTCGACGCAGACCGCTTCGGCGAGCTCGAAGAAATCGTACAGCTCTACGACGGATACACGGCCGAGGCCCGAGCTGCGACGATCCTGGAAGGGCTCGGACTCCCCGCGGAGGTACACCGAAGACCTCTGTCTACCCTCTCCGGAGGATTCCGCCTTCGCGTCCTGCTCGCCCAGGTCCTCGCGAGCGCCCCTGACGTCCTCCTCCTCGATGAGCCCACCAACCACCTAGACATCCTTTCGATCCGGTGGCTAGAGAAGTTCCTGCGTGAATTCGCCGGGCCGGTTGTCGTGATCTCGCATGACCATCGGTTCTTGGATCAGGTCGTGACGGACATCCTGGACGTGGACTACCAGACGGTCATGCTCTACAAGGGCAACTACTCGTTCTTCATCAATGCCAAGCAAGAGGACCGCGATCGTCGGGAGAAGGAAATCAGTTCACGCCAAAAAGAGATCGCGCATCATCAGAAGTTCGTCGATCGCTTCAAGGCCAAAGCGAGCAAAGCACGGCAGGCTGGAAGCAAGCTCAAGCTGATCGAAAAGAAGTCTGCCGACCTCACGGCGCTTCCTGGCAGCTCCCGCCGATATCCCAAGTTCCGGTTCGAACCACGCCGGCCGAGCGGCAAGGAGGTCCTGACCATCTCCGGCATCACAAAGGCCTTCGGTGAGAACCAGGTGCTGCACGGAGTGGACCTCGAGGTCCGCCGCGGTGATCGCCTCGCCATCATGGGCCCGAACGGGATTGGGAAGTCGACGCTCCTGAAGATCGTCATGGACGACCTCGAAGCGGACGAAGGTGAAGTGAAGTGGGGGTACGAGACCCATCGCGGTTACTTCGCCCAGGATCACAAAGAGGACTTCGACGACTCTTCGCGAACCGCTGAAGAATGGCTGTGGGACTTCTGCGCCAGCCGTGACCGCGGGTATGTGCGCGGCCAGATGGGCATGATGCTCTTTTCCGGAGACGACGGCGAGAAACGGCTCGAGGCGCTGTCAGGTGGAGAAGCAGCGAGGCTGATCTTCAGCCGACTGGCCATCGAAAGGCCCAACGTCCTGATTCTGGATGAGCCCACCAACCACCTCGACCTCGAGTCCATCGAGGCGCTGGTACACGGCCTGAAGAATTTCGACGGTACGCTGATCCTGGTGTCTCACGACCGTTGGTTCGTCAGTCAGCTCGCGACGCGGGTTGTCGAAATCAAGCCGGACGAGGTCAAGGACTACCTGGGCACCTACGAGGAGTACGTGCATTTCTGTGGAGACGACCACCTCGACTCCGACAGCGTAGTCATGAAGGCGAAAGCAGAGCGAAAGGACTCCAAGAAGAGCGGAAAGGACTCGTGGAAGGAGAACAAGAAGGCGAGATCGGTCGCGCCGGAGGTCCTCCTGAACCGGCTCACCCGCCAGCGTGACGAGCTCACTCGGAAGATCGAAACCGCCGAAGCCCGGATCTCCGAGATCGACCAAGCCTTTTGTGAGCCCGGGTTCTTCGAGGACACGTCTGCAGACGAAGTGGCCGACCTCGACAACGAGCGCGCGAAGCTGAAGGGGAAGGTCGAGGACGTGATGTCCCAATGGGAAGGAGTCGAGCGCGAGATCGAGCGAGTGCCAAACTCGTGACCGAGCGACGCTACCCGCTGGAGCCATCCCAGCAAGAAATGCAGGAGATGCTGGCCGAGGCGTCTCGTCTCGTGGTCGACCACATCTCGACGCTGTCTGAGCAACCTGCGGCCTACGCAACCGACGGACGCAGTGAGGCCCGAGCGCTCGCAGAACCTCTTCCGGAAGGGGCGACCGACTTCGACAGCCTCATGAAGGTGATCTTCGAAGACGCTCTTCCAACCTCGTTTAACAGTGCCGGTCCGGGGTATCTGGCCTACATCCCCGGTGGAGGGCTCTTCCCTTCCGCGGTCGCCGACCTCGTGGCCAACGCCATCAATCGATACGTCGGTGTGTGGGTGGCGGCTCCTGCCCTGGTGCAGCTCGAACTCAACGTCGTGCGCTGGTTCTGTACGATTGTGGGGTACGGACCCGGGAGCGGCGGCATCCTCACCAGCGGTGGATCGCTCGCGAACCTCACCGCGATCGTCACGGCACGCCGGGAGCGACTTCCAGAAGAATTCTGGTCCGGTACGATGTACACCTCGGACCAGACGCATCACTCGGTTCGAAAGGCCGCTGTGCTCGCTGGATTCCCGGAAGGCAACCTTCGGGAGATCCCAACCAACGCAGTATTCGAGATGCGTGTGGATGCACTCGAGGCACAGATCGCGGCCGACCGCGAAGCGGGACTCGAGCCCTTCTTAGTAGTGGCCAGCGCAGGCACCACGAACACAGGGGCCGTGGACCCACTCTCCGAGATCGCGGACCTCGCAGAGCGCGAGAAACTCTGGCTCCACGTGGACGGGGCGTACGGAGCTCCGTTCATGCTTACGGAGCGAGGGAGAACGCTCATGAATGGGCTCTCCCGGGCCAACTCGGTCACTCTCGACCCGCACAAAGGCCTCTTCCTTCCCTATGGAACCGGAGCCCTGCTCGTCCGAGACGAGCACACGCTGCGCAGAGCCCACGCAACGTTCGCTGACTACATGCCCGTCATGCAGCACGACGCAGACTTCGTGGACTTCTGCGATATCTCCCCCGAGCTCTCACGCGACTTTCGGGGCCTTCGCGCCTGGCTTCCCATCAAGCTGTTCGGCATCGATGCTTTCCGCGACGCGCTCGACGAAAAGATGGACCTCGCGCGCTGGGCTGCAGAGGAACTCCGCGGAATCCCAGACATGGAGATCGTCGCGGAGGCGCGCTTGTCGCTGACGGCGTTCAGGTTGGCACCAGCGGGGATAGGCGAAGAAGAACTCGGCGCACTCAACCGAGACCTCCTCGCGCGCGTCAACGCGAAGCAGAACGTCTACCTCACCGCCACGACCGTCGACGGGCGCTTCTTGCTCCGCATCTGTGTGCTGTCGTTTCGCACCCATATGGACCGGATGGAGCAGTGTTTGGCGGATATCCGCGAAGCCACCGCAGAGATGTCAGCGCCCTCCTGACACCCTCCCGTAGTCCGACAAGCTCCCTTCGTTTTCCATAGCCGGGGCACTCCCGATCTCATCGAGAGGACCCACCAAGACCGTCGTCATCCGCTCAGGGTGGAGGTAGCGCCGAGCCGCTTCCAACACGTCGGCCGCGGTCACGGACCTTATGCGATCCTGATACGACGCGGACGCCTCGTGGCTCCCGTCACGCACCCACTCCTGAGCAAGCGTGGGAGCTGCAGCCCAGCCATCTCGGTAGCCTGCGGCGAAGACCCCGTCCGCGAGTGCTCCCTTCGCGACAAAGAGTTCTTCCTCCGTGACTGGTTCGGCCCTGATGCGATCGATTTCCTCGAGCGTGAGGTGCAGAAGCAACCTGACCACCTCCGGCCGTCCGTACGTGTGGAACTGATACGTCCCGGGCCCGTCTCGATTCATCTCTAAAAAGCCGGAGTCGTCGTTCGTGAGGCCGCGACGATCACGCGTAGCCCGGAAGAGACGTGTATCGAAATGCCCTCCGCCCAAGATGTAGTTCATCACCTGAAGCGCCGCCTCGTCCTCCTCCGGCACCACAGGTAGTTCGTGTCCAATCACGAGCCAACCCTGCAGCTTTTCGGCTGAGTACGTGTGTACGGACCGCTCGGTCGGGGCATCCGTCACCGCAGAGCGACTGCGCTCGTGCCTTGAACCCGATGCCATGCCGGCGAGCCCTTCCGCCAATGCCGCTTCGACACTCGCCATGGTGAGCGGGCCCGCCACTGCGAGGGCGATATTTTCCGCCACGAGGAAGCGCGATCGATATACGTCCACGTCCCGGAGCGACAGCTGGCCATAATCCGCTGGCGTAGGTTCGCTGCCGTACGCCCCACCACCCAACACGCCCCGCCGGTGCATGCTGGCCGCTCCCGCGAGCGATCCATCGTAGATCAGCTCTCCTTCTGGCTGTGCACGCGACTGAAGCGCATCGATGTCCGCCTGGCTAAGCGCGGGGCCCCGAAGGAGCATGCCCGAGAGAAGCGCCAACGCACCCCAGGCGTCCTCCGCGGGAACGTCCAGCGTGATCTCGATCTGCTCGGGCCCGAGGGCTACCGAGTAGTCGGCAGTCATCCTACGGAGCGACTCGTGAAAGGCCCCGGGAGCGAGCCCGGCCGGACCGTTCGCGCGCAGTCCGTGCGCGAGCACCTCTGCCGCACCATCTGGCCCATCGACGTAACCCGCACCAATGAAGGCGGTGAGCGTCACGAGAGGGACCGCGGCATCTGCCACGACGTAGGCGACGAGGCCGTTGGCGAGTTCGACCCTGTACTCAGCGGGATCCGGGCGCGTGGACTCAGGTGTGGGCAGCCCCATCTCTCTGGGGTGCGGCGTGACCTGCGCGGACAGGTCTGCGGTCGAACCGGATAACGTGAACGCCCCAACCGCAATCGGAAGAGCAACGGCGAGCAACACGGACGGCTTCACTTCGTTCACGCGCCTCATCGATCGTCCTCCTGAGAAATGGGCCTGGACGTCTTCGGCCTCACGAAGCCCCACGAGCGGTTGTTAGGTATGAAGTACTCTGCCGCAAGTCGATTCAGGTCCTCTGCGGTCGTCGTCTCACGAGCCTCCATATAGGGGACGAGCGTCTCCCACTGATCCATCGTTTGGAAATGCCCGATCTCGAACGCCAACTGATCTGGATCCCGCATCGTCCGATGCCAAGCCGTGCGCAGACGCTTCTTCGCAAGCCACAGATCGTCGTCGGTCATCTCCGCTGATCCGAACGAGCCGAGCGTGGTCTCGATAAGCGACTGTGCCACCCGGAGATTCTCCTCGCCGGTCACGACTTCGACGTTGATCGACCCCGGGACACCGAAGCGTGATGTGTGCACGACGCGCGTGTTCACACTCACAGAGGCGGTGATGCCAGCCTCTTCGAGCGCACGTTCGAGTTGAATGGTCAGCACTTCACCCACCACGTCGAAGTGCGGACGCTCCGGATGCCCCACGCCGGGAATCATGTGGCGCACCTCGACGCGCGGCGGCAGGTCGTCGCTCCGGTACGTCAGCGATCGCTCGGACGCCGGCGGCGGCTCCACAGCCCGCGCCCGGGTCGGCTCCGGCACACGTTCCATCCACCCGAAGTAACGATCCACCTGCGGGATCATCTCTTCCAACGTCACGCCGCCAATGAACACCAGCGTCGTGTTGTTCGGCTGGAAGTAACGGTCGTAGAGGTCCTTCTGATACCAACGTGAATACTCGCCGAAGTCCGTCATGTAGCCTTCCGGCCAAAAGACCGGATGGACCAGGCCCGTGAGGCCCGCCATCTGTTCGTAGTAGGGCGTGGCAGGCCCATTCAGATCGCCCAAACGCTGCTCGACCAAGATCATCCTCTCTTCATCAAACTCACGGAACACGGTGTTCCTCATGCGGTCGGCTTCGACGCGCAAGAAAAGGCCGACACGCTCCGCCGGGAGATTGATGTCGAACTTCATGTACTCTTGCTCGGTGGTCGCGGTCAGCCCGGTCCCGCCAAACGCCTGGTACCATCGCATGGTGACGCCATTGTCTCGGTACTGTGCGATCTCTGCATCGATGCGTGCGATCTCTGCTTGAAGTGAGTCGATGCGGGGCGTGCTCTCTGAGTGTTTGTAGTCACCCCACACACCGCGCTCTCGGATGTCGTTGCGGGCCGCGTTGAGTGCTTCTTCGAGCTCGAGTTCTGTGGCAAACAGCGCTTCGATCAGAGGCTCTTCCGCTTCCCAGTTCGTCGTCCCCATGGTCTGGGTGCCCTTGAACATCAGATGCTCGAGGTAGTGAGCCGCACCCAACTCACCCGGTTCCTCGACGATCGCCCCGAAATCCGTGAAGATCTTCGACGCGACCCGTGGATCGTCCGCCCGATGCAGGACCAGAAGACGGAGCCCGTTTTCGAAGACGTGCTCCTCAATGGGCAACGTGTAGTCGAAGTCCTGAGCGGAGAGAGGCGAGACGACGCTCAGCAGGGCTACGAGTGTAAGTATTTGGCGCATGGTCGAACTCCACGAGATTGACGATGATGCCAAGGTCCGACGGTGCGCACGGAGCGGCAAGGCTGACGCGACTCAGGGAGAGACCCGATGGAGCCATATAAACCGACCGACTGCTCGCTGCACGATCATTACGAAACCGCAGCCGTTAGACGGCAACGGGTGTCGCTCACGGTAAGGTATCCCGACAGCCTCGGAGAGCGCACCGGCATAATCACTGAGATCGTCGTGTCCGATGGTGCCGAATACCTCGTGCTCGACATGGGGCCGGCGATCCGACTCGACCACATCGCATCCTTCGCCGTGAGCCAGTCATGACAGAACGAATCCTTATCGCGAGTTATGTCGAGCCAGATCTCGTCGAGCGTGTGCGGCAGACTGTGCCAGAGATCGAGGTCATCTACCGGCCGGACCTCCTCAGGCCTCCACGGTATCCCGCCGACCACAAGGGAGCAGATCGCGACCGAACGCCCGGGCAGGAAGCCGAATGGCGTGGGCTCCTCGGGGAAGCCACCATCCTGTACGACTTTGACCACACTCACCTGGACGACCTGCCTGACTTGGCGCCGAACGTCCATTGGGTCCAGGCCACCAGTGCGGGTATCGGACAGCTAGTGGGGCGTCAGGCATATGCAGATCGTATGCCGGACACTGTGTTTACCACCGCTAGGGGCGTGCACGCCATTCCTTTGGCAGAATTCGCGGCGATGTCCATGCTTATGCACTCTCGCCGAGCCGGTCATTCCCAGGCGCTTCAGTCGAACAAGGAATGGGAGCGTTATGCGGCCACGGACCTCGCTGGACGCACGGCGGTGGTTGTCGGCCTAGGGGCGGTGGGGAGCGAGGTCGCCCGTGTCGCTCAGGCACTCCGCCTTCGCGTCGTGGGCGTCCGTCGGAACACAACCGGAGCCGACACACTTCCGGTCGATGAACTCGTGGGCCCAAGTCACTTGATGACGCACCTCCCAGATGCAGACTTCCTCATCTTGGTGGCTCCGCATACCCCCGAGACTGAAGGTATGATCGGGGCCAAACAGCTCGCGGCACTGCCACGGGGGGCCGCCCTCATCAACATCGGGAGGGGAGCGTTAGTCGACGAGCCAGCTCTGATCGCATCGCTGGAGTCGGGCCATGTGGCCGCCGCCTACCTCGATGTCTTCGCAGAGGAGCCACTCCCAATGAACAGTCCACTTTGGGAGATGCCCAACGTCTTGATCACTCCCCATTCAGCGAGCACGAGCGATCGCGAAAACGGCAGGATCATCGACATCTTCTGCGAGAACCTGCGGCGTTACCAGGCCGGCGAGCCGCGGCTGAACGTGCTCGACACTGTGCTGCTGTACTGACGGAACGGGCTGCCACCAGCTAGCCGGCGAGCACGCCCCTGAGTACGGATGCCACGACAAGCCCCAGATAGTTTCCGGCCGCGTATCCTAGAAGCCCGGCAGCGACCCCGGGCAGTAGCCGGTCCGTGTAGCCTCGAGCAGTGGCGAGCGCCATCGCGGACGCAGGTCCACCGACGGCCGCCTGGGACGCCACCGCCAGTGTCTTCAGGTCGAGCCCGACCAGACGCCCCACTCCGAAAATGACGAGGCCATGGATGCCTACGGTGATCAACGCGTAGTACACGATGGGCGGCCCGACCTCGATGATATTCGCGATCACCGACCGTGCTCCATTGCTCGCAAGAAATAGGAGGACGATGTAGTTGCCGATCACACCGGCACCCTTGAGGCGCTTGATATGCGGCACCTGAGCAAGGAGCAGTGCGATCGTCGTGAGCCAGAGCACGCTGGGAATGGGGGCGAGGAGGTCACCGAGCATGCCGGAGACCCATAACGTCCCAAGCACGACCGACACCATGAGCGCGATACCCTGCAACTCCAGCGCCCCGATGCTGGAGTAGAGCATCTGGTGGAGGTTGGGAGGCTCGTCGGGGTCCGGAACCACGCGGTCTGCGGGAGAGGATTCCCCCGCAGCTTGGCGGACCCGCGCGGAAAACAAGATTGGCACGGCCAAACAGGCAGCCATCCAAACGGCGGTGACGATCACGTCGGCGGCGATGCCCGCAGCGAACAGATCGCCGCTCGTCTCGAGAGCGGCACCAACAGCCGCAAAATTCACACCCCCGCCGGTATAGGTAGCCGCGTACTGGCCGGCGAGCTTCCACGTCTCAGGCCCAATCGAGTCGGCTAGGAGCAGAGCGGCCACGGTCGCCCCGATCGCCGAGCCGAGGGCCCCGATGCCAAAGGCCGCCAGCATGCGGGGACCGGCTTGGATGACGCTGCGCACATCGACGGTGAGGAGAATGAGCACGATCCCGGCGCTGACTCCTGCTCCGCCCAAGAAGACGTACGCATACGACTCACCAGGGATGATCCCGATGTTCGACAGGAGCATCCCGCCGAGAATCCCAACCAACGCTGAGCCGAGGGCCTGGAACGTCTTGTAGCGTGACTCGAGCGTCACCGCGACGGCCACAATAGCCGCGAGGACAAAGAAGACGGCGGTAGGATCGTTAATCATGACCAACCCTCACCGACTCCCTTCAGGTGGCCTATCGCCCCCTCCGGTCCACCCCGGCCCTCTCACAACACGACCGGGCGTGGCACCCGTGTGCTCACCATCGCTCAGTACGTGCCCACCGTTGACGAACACGTGGATCACCCCCGTCGAATACTGGTGCGGTTCCTCGAACGTCGCGTGGTCAGTGATCGTCTCGGGGTCAAAGACGACGACGTCGGCGTAGTAGCCCTCGGCGAGCAGGCCGCGGTCCGTGATGCCGAGGTTGGTCGTTGAAAAAGACGTGAGGCGGCGTACCGCTTCTTCCAGGGGGATGACCCCTTCCTCACGAACATACTTGCCCAGCAGCCGAGCGAAGTTGCCGTAGGCCCGCGGGTGTGTGCTCGCATCCGTGAACGGAGGCTCAGGCGCCATCGAGCCCGCATCCGAATCGAATGCAACCCACGGCAAAGCGATCTGCCGCTTCACGTTTTCTTCGGACATCAAGAAGTAGACGACTTGGACCCGGCTACCGTCCTCGACAACGAGATCCATGGCGGCATCCTGGGCCGACACACCCCGCTCGGCGGCAACGTCCGCCAGAGTCCGCCCCATATAGCCGCGCAGATCGGGGTTCCTGAAGCCGACGAGGAGCGTGCCTTCAGGCGTGGCACCCTGCATGAGGTTCTCCCAATCATCCTGCTGCGCCACCATCTCACTCATGACTCGCCCACGAACCGCTGGGTCCTGCAGGCGCTCCGTCCACGCCTCGTAGCCGCCCTCCTGGACCCACGGCGGCATCGCTGCGTCCAGGCCCGTCGAGCCCGCAGTGTAGGTATACATGTCGGCGGTGATCCGCAGGCCTTCAGCCCTCGCCGCTTCGACCATCTCGATCACATCGTCAAGTTTGTCCCAATTCCCCTCACCGCCCTGCTTCAGGTGATAGATCTCGGCCGGGAGGCCAGCCTCGCGAGATATCGTGATCAACTCTTCGATCGCTTCGAGAATGCGATTCCCCTCGGAACGCATATGCGAGATGTACATGCCGCCGTACTCACCCGCGACTTCGGAGAGCGCTACCAACTCGTCCGTCTCCGCATAGAACGCGGGGGCATAGATGAGCGATGAGCCGATGCCGACGGCACCTTCCTGCATCGCGGCATGAGTGAGCGCACGCATCGCGTCCAACTCCTCCGCATCGGGTGGACGGTTTGCGTACCCGAGCTCGTGAATCCTGGCGGTGGTCGCACCTAGGAACGAGGCCACGTTCGTCGAGACACCCTTGGTTTCGAGGAACTCCATGTACTCACCCAGGGACGTCCACGGCACTTCGAAGCTCCCACCGAGGAGCGCGGCGGCCGCATCCTCACCACCCACGAAGTCCTTGAAGCCGTCCAGGAACTCGGCCTTCATGGCGTCGTTCATGGGCCCCATCGAATTGCCTTCGCCGAAGACTTCCAGCGTCACACCCTGCCGGATGTCCCCCTGAGACATCCCGTCGACGATGAGAGTCTCGGTGGCCCACGAGAGCATGTTCACGAAGCCAGGTGAGACCGCCATTCCCGATGCATCGACGACGTTGGCCGCAGTGGCACCCGACAGATCGCCCACCGCGACGACCCGATCGCCGTCAATCGCAACGTCACCCACGAAGGGGGCGGAGCCGGAGCCGTCGTACACCGTGCCGCCCGTGATGAGCACGTCGTAGGAGGTCGTGTCGGCGCAGGCGGAGAAAACTACAAGCGCTAAGACAGAAGCAAGGGCCCGTCTGAACATGCGATGTCTCAATCTGGAGGTCTCGGGCGCACTACGCCCGCGGGACGTACGGCGGGGAAGGTACGCGCTTGCCAACGCAGCAAGCGAGGGTGGCGCAAGCGGGGCACTCGAGGCGCGGTGCGCCTTAGGCCGTCGTCATCTCCAACGTCACCGCCATCCGGGCCATATCTGCTTCCGCATGGCGCGCAGCCAACTCCAACTCTTCATCCGAGAAACACACGGCCTCGTTCATCCAGCACATCGCATCGGCCATGGCAATCATTCGCCCGAGCACGACTCGGTCGCGCTGGGGGAGACCTTCAACCCCCCGGTCGAGCAGACTCGCGAGTGTACTGGTGCACGGCGTGAACTGGTGACCACTGAGCATCTCGCCCAGGCTCTGCCCCTTGGCGCGGCGCAGATCGTCACATGCCCCTTGGTCGAAGAGGACATCGTTCGGCCCTTCGAAGATCCGGAACGGGTGCGCATCCGTCAAAGCGCTTAAGCCCATCGTTGTCCGACGGAACCCGTGCGCGCCCTGTATCATAGAGAGGTTGTCCGACGCATCGACCATGAGGTCGGTCGCCAGAGCCTTGATGGTCCGCGAACAACCGCGCGACTCAGGCACAGGCTGGTGAAGCGTGCCTACCGAGTTGGCGGCGTAGGAGAGCATAGCCCGAGCAATAAGCTCCGTGAACTGAATGCGCTCCAGCCTGTACGCGACCTGATCCAGGCGGGCCAAAGGCTCACCGAAAGCCGTCCTAGACTCGGCATAGTTGCGAGCCTCGGTCAGCACACGCCGGGAGAAGCCGTGCGCCACGCCTCCAGAGATCAGTCGGCTCCGCTGCAGGATTCCGGCAACAACCGACGAATATGCAGCCCCCTTCCCGATCCTGGCGTCGTTGGGCAGTTCAATGTCGACCTGGGTCCGGCCGTACGGAATCGGGCAGAGCCCGCACGCCTCATAGTACTCGGAGACTTTGAAGCCCGGATCGTCCGCGGATGCGACGTGGAAGGCGAACCGGTCCCGCCGGCCAGCCTCCTCGTCCCTCGCGAAGACCATCCAATAGTCCGCGTGACCCGTAAGTCCGGACCAATGCTTCTCACCACGGATGCGAGTGCTCGTAGCCCCTCGCTTCGCGGCAGTCTTTGCTGCGAAGAGGTCCGTCCCACAGTGCGGCTCGGTCATCATCATTCCACCGAGCACCACATCCGAGCCGGAAAAACGGCTCATCACCTCATCTCGCACCCTAGATTCGGCATACTGACCGACCGGGAGAAGAAAGAGGACCCCGTTGATCGCCATGGACAGGGCCATCGGGAGATGGTGATACGCCACGGTCTCAACGGTCGCCAAGATCTCTTCAGTGGAGCCGCCCATCTCTTCCGGCATGAAGCCGTGAAGTGGCTGGCAATCCCATACGTCGGCAAAGACGTCTCGAATCAGCCCGCGTCGGATCTCAGTCTGAGGCGTGGTGTGATCAGGGAGGGACATATCCGTCAGGCGGGTGTTCAGACGAGAGATACGGCCCTTGACGCCGTCACACTCCGACGCCATCCAGGCCGTCGCTCCATCTGCTGCTATCCCCGTTGGACTCGGGGTCGTGTTTTGCGCAGTGCGAGGCCCCGTCACCTAGGCTCCAGCCCCAAAGGAGGTTTCGCTGCACACCGATGCACGCCGCATACAGATCAATTTCTCGCCACCTGGGGCGAGCAGATCCAATGGTCTGGGTGATCTCATGAAGACCTTGCGTGGGATGTGAGCCCGGTATGCTATCGGGGACTGGACTTAGGAAGCTAAGAAACTTGGCGACTACGAACAGATCGCGCGACCCACAAGCATGAGCACGCCGCGATGAATTGTTGAGCGAAGGTGGTCGCCGCTTCGTGTCCCGTGGAGTTATCGCCGGGCCTGAGCAGCCGCATTTTCGAGAGCAAGCTCGCGCTCAAACGGCTGATCTCATAAGCAGGGTCGTCCCAGTCAGTCATCAGCGGCACGGAGGGCTAACGCCCGTCCGACACTGCTTGCTGCCCGTCGGCGCCTGGTGCACGGTGGACGGCCCTCCCTGGCGTTTCACGCGCTCTGTCTCGTGGCCGGAGCCTGCTCCGGTGATTCTCCAGCTGCCTCGACCGACTTCGAGGTCGTCGCTGGATTGGATCTCGGTCTCAATCCCCACCAGATCTCCTTTTCCGAAGACGGACGCACTGCGTATATAGCCACCGCTGAAGAGGGCCGCGTCACGGTGATCCGTGCCGCGCGGTATTCGGTCGCCGGTACCATCCCATGTGCCCGGAACGCCTCTGGTGGTCGTCCCGCTACCCAATGGAAAGGATTTGGCGATCGCTCGATTCGAGGGCGGTGGTCTGGTCCCGCAGTTATCCTACGGGGTCCCGGCCGTTCCCTGGTGCCTCAACATCCGACGGCCGATTGGCGTTCGTACCCGGCTATGCCGATGGGACAGTGACGATCATCGACCTGTTCAACGATCACATACTGACCTCGGTGGACGTGGGTGTGCAGCCCAGCGGTGGGTCAGTCATGTCCGGAGACACCGAATACGCATCGGTCATTCGAGGCGACGACAAGATCGTGTTCATCAACACAGCGTCCCATTTGAACACCGGAGAGCTGTCGGACGGAATCGGGGCTTCTCCCTTCTCCCTCGTCGTCACCCCGAACGGGCGCCTCGCTTTCGTGAACAACACCGCAAGTCACGACATCTCCGTGATCGACGTCGCAGAGCGGCGAGTGATTCAGCGTGTGTCGGTTCCCGACGTACCCATCGTCATGGCAGTCCACCCTTCGGGTGGGGAGTTATGGGTTTCAGCGGAACCGCGCGCGAAATACGCGCGCGGACCGATGTCGACCTGGTGAACATGGTGCCATTTCTACCGAATTGACGGGAGGTCCCCGCCCAGCAACCACGCGCGTGCCCCCTCACGACCTACGGGGAGGTGGAGTCGTCCTTGGCACGCTTGGGATCTAGGCCGACCGCTTCCAGCAGCACCAACGCATTGCTCGTCTGGGCCAAGCCGGGGCGCATGAGGTAATCGAATTCGAGTCGGGTGGTGCCTTGGTCACGATGGACCGTCTCACGGAAGTGGACGGCATCGGCTGCCGCCCTCAGGTCTTCGGAGTCCGCGAGGCCTAGGTCGTGCGTGCTTACCGCACCAATCGCCTCGTGTTCGAGCAGATGACGCAGCACCGCCTGAGCCGCGATCCGGCGCTCCGCACTGTTGGTGCCGTGGAGCATCTCATCGAGAAGAAAGAGGACCGGACCCTCTTCCGAGTCACCGCTCTCGGATTCCAGCACGATGTCGCGGACACGAATTAACTGCGCCATGAACAACGACACTCCGGAGGAAAGGGAATCCTCGATGCTCATCGAGGTACGTACGCGGACGCGCGGGAGGCTCATGGATGCCGCACACACCGGAGCGCCCGCGCCAGCCAAGACCGCGTTGGTACCGATGCTGCGCAAAAGGGTGCTCTTCCCGGACATATTCGATCCGGTCACCAATGTGAACGAGCCCGGAGGCCCCACCGTGACGTCATTTCTGACGCAGTCGCCCGGAGCGAACAGAGGGTGTCCCAAAGCGCTCGCTTCGACTCTTGCAGATCCGTCCTCATCCCACTCAGGAAACGTCCATTCTGGGTGGTCGTGCGCAAGCGACCCAAGTCCGCACAACGCCTCCATTTCTCCCAAGGCTCCGATCCAGCCAGCCGCATTCGGCCCGTGCGCTGACCTCCACCGGTCCAACCGGACCGCGAGGTGAACATCGAGCAACAAGAAGGGAGCGAGGCTCGCGTAGACCATGTTCCTCCGGCTCGCCACAGTGTCTACGAGACGTCCAAGACCTGCCAGTCGTTCGTGGGCCGACCTTCCATCGCTCTCCATGCGCGCGACCACATCGCGGAGTGCAGGCGCCTGCACCTGCCACGATGAGACTTCATGGAACTGGGGCACGTAGGCGGCCAACGCGGGCGCCATGTATTCGACCGCCGCGAAGTCATCGGTCAGACGCTTCGTCACTCGACGAACGACCCCGAGTTGCACCAGGCCAGGTAGTAGCCAGAAAGGAGGTGCTCCCATGAAGATGTCTGCGGCCGCGGCACCAATGAGAAGCGTCGGGAGAATCCACGCAGCCAAACGGAGTCTTCGCTCTTCGAGCATCCAGGCTTCACCCGCCGCCCACTCCTGGAACTTAGACACCGCCGTCGGATCGGCATCAGGCGCCAAGCGCCCATGCGCCGCAAAGGTCAGACGGGTGTCGAAAGCTCCGCTCAGCTCCCGGACCGCCTCAGCACGCATAAGTGCCACTTCCGGACTCGCCGGAGCAAGAAGCCACTCCGACGCTGTCACTCGGCCTGGCTCACCCGTAACCGGGCCGAGCAACCTGAACAGCGACGCAGGCCCGAGTACCGCCAGATCGCGAGAGAACGGGTGGCCGCTCACATCTACCGCGACTGGGCGCTCACGGGCAGGGATCGCCTCGTCGAGGTCACCCCAGGCGCGATCCGACCTCAGCACGCCTTCGTTCACCAGACCCAGCAGCACTCCGTGCCATCGCTGCTCCCGCCGCACACTCCGGTGAAACACCACCTGCCAAATGAACACCACAAAAAGAACCGCGCTGGCCACGAGGGCCACCGTCTCACCGGTGCCCGCGAGCACATCGAACGCGACCAGTCCGGCGCTCAGGCCCACGAAAGTGATCGCCCTCAGGGTGCCAAGCCGGAAGGATCGGGCCTTCGACGAATCGAGACCCTCTTGGTGGTGCGCTCGGAGCTCGACATAGCGCTCCCGCGGCGTCCCGTAATCCATCAGCCCGATCTCTTCACGAATTCGGTGAGGATGACGATCTGCTGTCCACTCACCTTCCCCTCGATGTGGCCCGCGTTGTCGCGAACCAAGGTGATGTTGCGGACGGCCGTTCCTCGTTTCGCGGTGAAGCCTGCACCCTTCACTTTGAGGTCCTTGATGAGGGTCACAGCATCCCGGTCGGCCAAAACCGTTCCGTTGCTGTCGCGGTGCACGAGCGCGGGGCCATCGTGCTCTCCATCGTCGGGGCCCTGACCCATCGATTCGGCCCAAAGCCGGGTTTCCTCATCAAGGTAAAGCGTCTCTAAGAGGTCCTGAGCCCAGGTCTCAGCGGGCAGCCGTTTCAGCACGCGCCATGCCATCACTTGGACCGCCGGCACGGGTGTCCACATGGTGTCAGCCAGGGGGCGCCATCGTTGGGCGTCGGCTGCCGGGTGGTCGAGAGCCGCCACACAGGCGCTGCAAATCAGCACACACCGATCCGGAGACCCATCCCTGTCCGGCGGCACGTCGACAACGGCGAGATCGTCGATGCCACGACACAGCTCGCACTTGGCTTCACTGCGAAGGCGAAGGGCATCTCCTGTACTCATCACACTCTGCGTTTCGGGTGAGCTCGGCTCGTCGCGATAAGCTAGCAGCGACTATCTTCCGGTAGGCAGGAATCTTCCCGCCACGATTGTCATCCTTCGGAGGACGCACGCAGTGGGCGTATTCGAGTTCATCCTCATCATGGTCATGATCTTGACGATCGGAAGAGTCCTGACTCGTCGAGCTCCCCAAGTCAAAGCACCGAGCGAAGCTCCTCAGCTCAGCCCCGGCGACGCGGATAGGATCAGCGAAGCGATGGATGACCTGAGCGGCCGACTCGGCCGACTCGAAGAGGAACGAGACTTCTACAAGCAGCTGCTTGAGGCCCCTGACAAACAACGCGGACCTCCCTCCTCAGATACGGACCTGACTTAGCCTCCGTTCACGCGCCGGGTCGGTGTCGACTTTCCCCGGCCAGCACCTTCGGGGAGTCGCGTGTCTCTTAGGACCTAAAGGCAGACCCTCCGCACCTGTTCTTATAGATCTCACATGCTGAAGCTTCTGAGCCTCGTGGCTCTGCTCTCCGCACCAGCGGATTCCGTCATCTACAGCGGGCGTGCGGGCCAGTTGGATGTGAGCCCGCCCAGGATTTCCAGCCCGTCCGTTAGCATCGACGGCCGAATGGATGAGGCTGTTTGGTCGGACGCAGCGATCCTGACCGGATTCACGCAGTACGAGCCCGTGGAAGGCATCGAGGCGTCGGAAAACACAGAGGTCAGGGTGTTCTATACCGACGAAGCGATCTACTTCGGCATCCGGGCATACGACGAGAACCCCGAGCTCATCCTCGCACGTTTGGGAGAACGAGACCGAGTCGTGTTCAACGACGACTGGGTCCGCCTCACGCTCGATACGTATAACGACCAGCGTCAGGGCTACATCTTCTATGTAAACCCGTTGGGTCTCCAAACCGACGGCTTGTGGGTCGAAGGCCGCAGCAGTGGTCGAGGCCGCAGCAGCGCGGCCAGCTCAGTCGACTACAACCCTGATTTCCTCTGGGAATCCGATGGGCACGTGGACGCAGAAGGCTGGACGGCTGAGGTGCGCATCCCGTACGTCTCTCTCCGATTCCGTGAGGTCCCGGAACAGACGTGGGGAATCCAGGTCGCCCGTGAAGTGAAACGCCGGGGCTTCAAGCAGTCCTGGGCTCCCCTGACCAAGAACGCTACGAGCACGCTCGCTCAGAGTGGACGCCTCGTAGGCCTCCGGGACATCCACCCACGTCGGCTCATCGAAGTGAACCCGGTCATCACGGGTGTCAGGGTAGGCACTCTTGAGACAGGCACCTTCCAGCGCGCCGACCCGGAGGGCGACTTCGGCGTGAACGCCCGCGTCGGTATCACCCAGAACATCGTACTGGACGGCACATACAATCCAGATTTTTCACAGGTCGAGGCTGACGTCAGTCGACTCACGGTGAACGAACGCTTCGCCCTGTTTTTCGCGGAAAAGCGTGCGTTCTTCTTGGAAGGCGCGGACATCTTCAGCACACCCCAGCGACTCGCGCACACCCGGCAGATCGTGGATCCCATTGGCGGCGCGAAGCTCACCGCGAAAATCGGCGGCGTCAGCATGGGCTACATCGGAGCGCTCGACGACAGTCCTACGTCGATCAGTGGCGGCAGCGGGCGGGCCGGCTTCAACATCTTCAGAGCACGCCGCGATGTAGGCACGGGCTCAACAGTGGGCATGCTCTACACGGATCGCGTGCTGACCGACGGTTCCGGAGCGTTCAATCGACTGGTCGCTGCCGATGCTCGGTTCCTGATCAAGGGCCGCTACACGCTCACCACCCAGTTCGCGGGCAGCTTTGATCGCACCGCGACCGACCTAGGGCATACCGGGTTCAAGCCACTTTTCACGGCGGCATTCGCGAAGAGTGGGCGCACGTTCAACTGGAACATGAGCCTGACGGACATTCACCCAGACTTTCGTGCTCGCAGCGGATTCATCACACGCGCCGGTGATACGCAGGTGAACGCCGGTACGACGCTCACTCGATTCGGACGGGCGGGCGCCACGCTCGAGCGAAGATCTCTCTCGATCACTACGACGAACTACTTCGATCACGACGGCTTCTGGAGCGGAGACACTCCGTTTGAACACGAAGTCCGAGTGACGCCTTCGTTCGCCTTCAAGGGTGGCCGAAGCCTCACGATCGTCCTGCGGAACGGGTACTTCCGCTTCCGGCCAGAAGCCTACCGGTACTACACGGTGGTTGATGACGGGGGCGCCCAGGCAGCGTTCGTCACACCAGAGGCGCTCCAAAATCTGAAGGGCATCGCGATCATGCCGCGCACGCGCATCAACAATCAGTTGAATATGAACGGCTCGTTCATCGCCAGAGAGATTCCAATTTTCTCTGAAGCGTCACGCGGCTACGAGCTCCAATTCCGCCCTGACGTTCAATGGCGTCCGACTATACGCCTTCAGGTTTCACTGAATCACACGTTCTCCAGGATTTGGCGCACTTCAGAAGAGACAGAAGCCCTCACCCAGTCCACATCGGGCCTCAATGGCCTGGGTACCTCCGTGCAGCGCTCGGTCACCATATCGAACAAGGAACTCTATTCGACGGTGAACGTGACGAACTTCCGACTCCAATATCAGTTCAACAAATCGCTGATGGCGCGTGGCAGCGTCCAATACGAGTTGGACAACCGTGAAGCCCTCCAAGACCCCACCACGGGCCAGCAACTCGCCTACGCGGGGACTCCGGTAGCGGCTAGAGAGGGTGGCGAGTTTCAGGGACAATTCCTGCTCCAGTACGAACCATCGCCGGGAACGATCGTCTACTTCGGATACAGTCGATTGATGGTCGGTGAGCGCAGCTACCAACTCTCGCGGCTCGACCCGGTCGAAGAAGGCTTCTTTGTGAAGTTCAGCTACCTGTTCAGGAAGTAGCGGACCTTTTTGGTCCTAGAGATCCGCAGCGATTCAGCGGCGCTCCAGCGACAATCCAGCGAGCATCCACGTCCCAGGGTCTAGTGCGACATCTGTGACCGCATCGCCGACCGAGATCTCGAATCGCTGGGACTTCTCTGTCATGTCGACCCTTTCGACCCGAGATCCGTCCCCGTCCGCTGTGATCCCAATGTCGAGCCCGACCCGGTATGGGGCACCCGGTTGCGTCTGAGTCAGCTCCAGAACGATCTGGCCGCCCTGGTACGCCCACGTCCCCTCGACCATCGGCGAGGACCCTTCTCTGCGCAGCCACTGATCGAAGAACCACTGTAGTTCCTGGCCGGACACTTCCTCCATCACTCGCTGAAGGTCGTCCGTGGAAGCGGTGCTGTTCTGATAGAGCGCGTAGTATTCGCGAATGCCGGCCCAGAACAACTCGGTCCCTATCTGGCCGCGAAGCACGTGTAGGACCCAGCCGCCCTTTCCGTACTGGAGACCATTGAAGATGCCGCTCATATCACCCAAGTCCGCATGGACGACAGAAGCGTCAGGACGCCTCTCTTCTGCCTGAAAAATCGATGTGCGACTCCGCTGTAGTCCGGCTACGAAAGCGTCGCGGCCTCGGTAGTGTTCGGTCGTCAGCAGCGTGAAGTAGGTAGCGAAACCCTCACTGAGCCACACGTCGTTCCAATCGCTCTCCGTGACCGAATTTCCCCACCACTGGTGTGCGATTTCATGCGCCACGAGTCCTGTCGCGGGCTCCATGGAGACGGATCTTTCGCCGTAGAAGATGGCGCTCGCGTGCTCCATTCCTCCACCCATCCCGGCAGCCTCGACGTTCGCCAACTTCTCGTACGAATACGGTCCGATGTGGGACGTGTAGAAGTCGTAGGCTTGCCTGACAGGAATCTCGAAGGTGGCGATGCCTTCCTCACGTTCTTGATGGTTCACCCAGGTCTGCAACTCGATGCCACCGTCCACTGTGGCGAATGTCCGCGAAGTGAAGCGCGCCACGCCCAATGCGTTGAGCCAGGTGGAGATCGGTACGGATTGTTTCCAATGCGTTCTTCGCGTCCCGTCCGGCCTGTCGTTCTGCTCGACGAGCAGTCCGTTCGCCACGACCTGATAGTGATCGGGCGCGACGACAACGAACTCACTCGTCGCCTTGTCGGATGGATGGTCGATCACGGGTAACCACTCGCGGGCTTCGTCGGGCCAGTTCGTGCTGAAGAAACTCCGCTCGTCATGCCGGTTGAGGCCGATCCACAGTCCCGCCCCAGGAATGCCGCTGTAACGCACCGTGAACCGTCGGCGCTCACCGACCGCGGGTGCAGCGTCCAGAGTCAGTGTGAGATGATCGTCTTCGTGGACGAACGCGACGGGACGCCCGTCCATCGTGACGGACTCCACAACCATCCCTGTCCCCTCAGACGTGATTGACGTGAGGTCGAGAAACAGGCTGGTGACCCCGCCCTGAACGAAGCGCAGATCAGCAACGGACTCTGCTCGGATCTCGTCCGACTCATCATTCAGGGTGATCCCAAAGGTGTAGTGGATCGCGTCGATGCCGGGTTGTTTCACATACGCATCGAAGCGAACAGCAGAAGTCACTGACGCTAGAGCGACGGTCACGTCGCTCGCCGGAATGGCAGCCATCGTCCAAAAGAGGGTCGACAGTGCTGCGATCACGATGAAACGGGGCAAACGGAACATGCGAAAGTCCATTGTTGAGGCCGACGGCTACGCAGTTTCTGGCTGTGCCAGTGAAGTCACGATGTTCAGCCCTTCACCGCGAGGCATGAACTTCGTGGTCACCCACTGTGCTTCGCCATGCTGGAGCACCTTTCCCTTCGGGTCGAGTGATGCCTCGGGATATGAGTCGAAGGCAACCTTCAGCCGGCATCCCTATCAAAGCAAGCCGGTGCGGCGCACGCCTGTACATCTCTCACCTTCAGCCTCATGATAGGCCGAATCCAGTGCCAACCCGACAAGCCCGATTGGAGGACTTCAGTCATGGTCACCGCAGTAGTTCTCATCGAAGCCGAAACCGACAAAATCAACACCCTAGCCGAGACACTGGTCGAGATGGACGGCATCAAAGAGGTGTTCTCCGTAGCGGGCCGATACGACCTCATCGCCATCGTTCGCGTCCAAAACAATGAGGACGTGGCGGATGTCGTGAGCGACAGCATGCGACATCTGGAGGGTATCGTAAAAACCGAGACGATGATTGCCTTCCGGGTTTACACCCGAGAAGACGTCGAAGGCATGTTCTCGGCGTGACCCGAGGCGCCCGCCGCGCCGCGGACCTTCCCGAGTACTACAACGCGGTCGACATCCTCTCGTGCAATCTGATCGACAGAGCCGACTCAGTCGCGCTCGTCACTGACGACCGAGAGCTGACCTTCGGCCAAGTCGCCGAAGAGGTCGGTCGCGTCGGCAACGCACTTCTCAAGCTCGGCGTACGCCAGGGCGACACGGTTGCGTTCCTGAGTCTGGACACTGCAGAGTGGCCGATCGCGTTCTTCGCATGCCTGAAAGTCGGTGCTGTCGCCGTCGGCATGAGCACGTTGCTCACCATAAAGGAACAGACCTACGTCCTGCGGGACGCACGACCTCGGGTACTGTTGGTGCATGCGTCACTCGTCTCAGTCGCGAAGGAGGCCGTCCCTCAAGCGCCCAGCGTCGAGCACGTGGTCGTTATCGGCTCTGAGGGAGACCGCGACGATGCGTTCCTAACCTACGAATCGTGGATATCTGGCGAATCCACTGAGCTGACCGCGGCTGACACGCACCGAACCGACTACGCGACACTCAACTACTCGAGCGGCACGACGGGCCGCCCGAAGGGCATCTTGCACAGTCATCAGGACCTCCCCCTCACCGCCCAACTCTGGGGCGTCGACGTGCTCGGCCTGACCGCCGAGGACCGGACCTTCTCGGTCGCGAAGCTGTTCTTCACCTTCGGGCTCGGCGGGAATCTGATCTTCCCGTGGTTCGTGGGAGCGTCCTCCGTGCTGTATCCAGGGAGCCCGAGGCAGGCCAAGGACGTCCTCGCAGTCGTTGATCGTCACCGACCGACCATCTTCTTCACCTCCCCGACCAGCTACGCGTCGATTCTCGCCGTCGACGACTTCACGAACGTCTACGCCGTGTCCTCGATTCGTCTTGGCGTCTCGGCCGGCGAGGCGCTGCCCGCCCCAGTTTGGCAGGACTTCTTCGATCGCACCGGCATCGAACTGATCGACGGCATTGGATCGACCGAGAACTTCCACATCTTCGTCTCGAACCGGCCGGGCGATGTCCGTCCGGGCAGTAGTGGCAAGCCGGTCCCGGGATACGAGTGCCGCCTCGTCGATCCAGACGGGGCACCCGTGCCTCAGGGAGAGATCGGGAATCTCCACATCAGAGGAGAGACGTCGACCCTCTTCTACCTACACGACCCCGAGAGATCGCGTCAGACCTTTCTGGGTGAGTGGCTCGACACAGGTGACAAGTACTTCGAGGACGAGGACGGATATTTCTGGCACGCAGGCCGCACCGACGACATGCTCAAAGTGGGTGGCATCTGGGTTTCCCCCGTAGAGGTGGAAAGCACCCTCATCGCTCACGCCGCGGTCCTCGAATGTGCCGTGGTCGGTGCAACGGACGGCTCGGACCTGGTCAAACCCAAGGCATTTGTTGTGCTCCAAGAAGGCCAGCCCGCCAACGACGACATGACGGCCGACTTGATTACGCATTGCGTCGAGAACATGGCGGCCTACAAGCGCCCCAGGTGGATCGAGTTCGTCAAAGAGCTGCCGAAGACCGCGACCGGGAAGATCCAGCGGTACCGACTGCGGCAGCCCGGCTGAACCGTTCAGCCCTGCTCACCTAGGACGCGGGAACACCCCTTCGCGCATCGCCGCATGATAGGCGAAACTCGCGATCACAGTCGCGTTGATGGCGAGATCTCTCGGCAACAGTTGATCGAAGTTGTCCATGCTGAAGTGGTGCGTCCGTGCGCGATAGTCGATCCGGTCCTGCAGTAACTGAAAGCCCGGCAGCCCCGCCTCATTGAACGACTGGTGATCGGTGGCCCGGTTACTGAACTGGGACAGCGTCTCCACACCCAGATCCAAGAACGGCTTCATCCATGCCTCGAATATGGGTGCCGCGGGGCGGTTCCCTTGTAGGTGCACACCCCTTGCCTGCCCCGTCCCGTTATCGGTGTTGAGATAGACCGAAAAGTTGTCGTGTGCGGGAGTCGTGGTCCCTTCGGAAGCGTTACCCAGGTGGTTCTTCACGTATCCTCTCGATCCGCGCAGCCCTCCCTCTTCGTAGCTCCACAGGAAGACACGGATCGTGCGCCGCGGCTGTACATCGATCGACTTCAAAATACGCATCGCCTCAAGCATCACAGACACACCACCGGCATTATCCGTGGCTCCGGTCCCACTGTGCCAGGAGTCTAGGTGCGCCCCGATTCCCACTATCTCGTGCGCTAGATCCGTTCCCGGGATCTCTGCGAAGACGTTGTAGGTGCGCGTGTCCGTTTCATCGATGGCCACGCGGACGTCCACCTCCATCGTCACCGGCAGGCCCCGCTCGTTGAGCCTGTATAAGCGGTTGTAGTGCTCCGCAGCGACCGCCAGAGTCGGAAGCGCAGCCTCAACGGCCGCCCGGGTCCTATTTCCGCTCGTGGTCGGGTGCCCCGTCACTGAGACCGTCCCGTCTCCGCCGATGCTGGCCTTCAGCACAACAGCGACGCCCTCCGAGGCATAGAACTCCTCGACCTCGGCTTCCGAGATCCCCTCGCGCCTGAACGTTGACTGTTCCAGTTGGCCCCGAGCATACGTCTGGCTGATGACATCACGGCCTTCGGCTTCAAAAACCCGAAGGGATTCGTCAGTGTGCCGAAAAGCGTCCTGCACAAAACGCGGACTCGTCGGCATGGGCGGTGTAGCCAGCACAATCGCGCCGTCCAGACGGCCCCGATACTTGGCCAGATCCGCCCGTGTCTCGATCACCGCGTTTACCGCCTGCGTCACGATCGGCCCGTCCGTTCCCGGTGTTAACGCATACGGATACGCGATGACCATTTGGTAGTCCGGCGCGGTCATGTGAACGGATACACGCTGAACCTCCCAGCCCACGGCCTCTTCGCCCCAAGGCTCTTTCACGATGGCTGAAAGTCCGAGCGCGCGGAGCTGATCCATCACGTATTCCTGAGCCTCACGCATGTTGGGAGACGCAGTGAGGCGCGGCCCAATCACATCCGTGAGGTAACCGGCGTATTCCATAACCTGAGAGTTGTCCAAGCCCTCCGTGCGGATGTCATCCACGACATCCCAGTGCACGACCTCTTGGGAGGCGGCAGGTGCGGCGAGGGCGGCCAAAATCGAGAACGCTGCGAGGGTTCGGGCGACGCACTTCATTGGATTCTTCCTGCGAAGACGGATCGGCAACATCGATGTGCGGAGGCAAACACCAATGTACTGCCGCGACGGTGGAGCGTCAGCCATAGGCTCTCCGTCAGCGCTGCCGGTCTGCGCGCTCCAAGAAACGACCGGGACGGGCCGCGGTTATCTGGCCTTCGTCGAGAACCTGCTCACCCGCCACGAAGACATGCCGGATCCCAATCGAGTAGTGGTGCGGGTCGGTGAAGGCGGCGCAGAGAACACCAACGAATGTGAGGAAGCGCTTGGGACTGAGCATCGGCAACTCGAGCTGGATCAGAGAGGTTGGTCAGGGGCCATGGTTGGACAACTCCAAAAAGCTGCAAAGGGCACGACCGACTTCTGATCCATTGGCCGACTGCGTCCCAGAATTAGCTTCTTTTCATGCCGAAGAACTTCCGAAGACAGCCACCGGAAAGATCTAGCGCTAGCGGGTCCGCTAGGCATACTCGGCCCTTCGGCCAGCCGAGCCGCTAGTCCGTCTTCAGCACAGACACCGGGTCTACGCGCGATGCCCGTGTGGCAGGCACGACACTGGCCAGCGTCCCCACACGAACAGAGCCAGGACGACCCACACCAGCGTTACTAGAGTGACCGGGTCCAGCGCGAAGCCCTGCAGGACCGCACCGATGAGCACGAGGATGGGCACAAGCATGACCGCTCCGAGCCCGAGCCCGATCGAGGTCATTTTCACCCCCTCGCGTGCATCCATGTCCACCACATCCCGGGCTTCGGCCCCAAGAGCCACTGGGTTGGGCCTTGGGCTGTAGGGCTCAGCCAACATACGACGGCGGACAGAAACACCGGATCCAGTAGCGACAGAGAACCCGGCTGCATAACCTGACCGCCCGTTCCGCAGTTCTGAGGATCTCCATATGCGACGCGTATCGAAGTCTGGGTTGTTGGCCTTGGCCGCCATGACGATCGGCTCTCCGACCACCGCCCAAGACGCCAGTTGGGCGCCCGATCTCGAAATGATCGCCAAGATCCGAGAAGAGGGCCTCCAACGGTCTCAACTCCCGAACACGTTCTCGTATATGACGGATGTGCTCGGGGCACGGCTTACGAATTCGGACGATATGCGGCGCGCGCAGTCCTGGGTTCTGACGGAAATGGACCGTATCGGTCTGATGAACACGCATCTCGAGCCGTTCATGGACTACGGCGTGAGCTGGGACAACGAGTACGTCTCGGTTCACATGATTGAGCCCGACTACTCACCCTTGGTCGCATACCCGATCGCTCACACGCCGGGGACGGACGGGAAGCAGCGCCTCGAGGTCGTCATGGGCGGGATCCGTTCCCGCGCGGACCTCGCACAGTACCGAGGAAAGCTGCGTGGTCGTGCGGTCCTCTCTTCTCCGCCCCCGACCATCGACCTGACGCGGTTCGCCACGGGCACACCCCGCCGGACCGACGAAGAACTTCGCGCGCTGGAAAAAGACGTCATCGTACCTACCCGCGGCGCTGACCCGTATTTCTCCCGGCTCTATCCAGGTGCTCCCTCTAACCCAGAGGTGCTGACCGCTGCAGAAAAGTTGGCCTTCTACGTGGAGGAGGGTGTGGCCGTCGTCCTGGAGTCCAATAGCGGCTGGCCTGGTGCGGTGCGGGGCTTCGCTAGACCCGGAGCCAAGGTGGACCAGTGGTCGCGGGCCGAGACGTTGGGGTCTGTGCCGGTGATCGCGGTGACCCCCGAGCACTACAACCGTATGTACCGAGTCGTAGCTCGGGGCCTCACGGTCGAGGTGGAAGTCGAGGTCCGGAATCGACACGGCGACGCGGTGACTGAGGCCCACAACGCGATCGGAGAAATCGCGGGGACGGACAAGGCCGACGAAGTCGTCATGCTTGGCGCGCACTTCGACACCTGGCACGGGAGTCCGAACGCCTCAGACAACACCTCGGGTGTCGCCGTCATGCTCGAGGCGATGCGCATTCTGGAAGCGGTCGGTGCGCGTCCGCGCCGCACGATTCGGATCGCCCTTTGGTCCGGGGAGGAGCAAGGGCTGTGGGGTTCCAGAGCGTATGTGCGCGACCACTTCGGGGATCCCAGTGATCCGTCAGTGGGCACGACAGACGCTTACGAGAGATTCTCGGCGTACTTCAACCAGGACTATGGCCCGGGTCAGTACCGCGGCATCTGGCTCCAAGGAAACGAGCACGTGCGCACACCGTTCTCAGCGTGGATGGAGCCCCTGCGTGACATGGGCATGACGACCATCTCTCCGCAGGGCGTGGGCAGCACGGACCACGTCCCCTTCGACGCCGCCGGCCTACCCGCCTTCCAATTCTTGCAGGCCCGCGTGGGCGGTACAGGCGGTCATACGAATCTCGATTTCTTCGATACGATCCCACTCGGCGATCTCAAGAAGAACGCCGTGATCATGGCCGTGTTTGTATATCAGGCGGCGATGGCGGACGAGGTGCTGCCGAGGAAGGCCGCAGGGAACTAGTCTCCCATCCATTGGCCCATGGCAGGCCGGCTTTAGTTTCTTGCCATGTTGAGACAAGACGAACCTGCGGAGACCCAGGACAACTCTGGGGACGATTCGGCCACCGAGGGCCCTCTCGCGGACAAGATCCGGGCAGCGGTCGACCTCCTAGAACAGATCGGTGAGGACCGCTCACTTCTCGCGCAGGTGGACAAGAACGCCCAACGGCGCCTCGTACACGCGGCCGGGAAGGTGTGGCATCCAGACGAGACGCGGCGGCGCCAACTGACCCGAGAACTCGCCAAGCAGCGCAAAGCCGAAGCGAAGCGCCGTGGCGAGGAACTGCTGAACCGCACCGGCATCCGCACACTCCGTCGGAAACCGACCTTCACGACGCCAAACGTCTTCGCCCCCACATTGGCCGGCGAGGTAGCGGCAACCGTACACGAAGCCTCCGACGAATCCGCTGGGGCCGAATACACAGAGGGCCTAGAGACCCAGCACTGCTACGTCTGCAAGAAGCACTTCACTGATGTGCACCACTTCTACGACCAGCTCTGCGCTCCATGCGCCGAATTGAACTATCGGAAGCGGGGGGAGCTCGCGAACCTGACTGGCAAAGTCGCACTCCTCACGGGTGGTCGCGTGAAGATCGGCTACCAGGCAGGCATCAAACTCCTGCGCTGCGGGGCCAGCCTGATCGTGACGACCCGTTTTCCGCGGGACGCGGCAGCCCGATACGCCCAAGAGGAAGACTTCGCCGAATGGGGTGACCGACTCCAGATCTACGGACTCGACCTCAGACACACGCCCAGCGTCGAGGCATTCTGTGCGGAGCTGCTTCGGACTCGCGACCGACTGGACATCATCATCAGCAACGCGTGCCAGACCGTGCGCCGTCCGCCCGACTTCTACGCTCATATGATGGAGGACGAAGCAGCCGCTCTCGATGCCTTCCCCGAGCACATGCAGAAGCTGCTCGGTGACTACGAGGGACTTCGCGGATACGACTTGCTCCCCGACGGGAAGGCTCCCGCAGCAGATGTGGGCACGGTGGCTCCGGCCGACGCTACGGCCCCGGGACTCACGCACGCCGCTGCGTTGTCCCAACTCCCGCTCCTCCCGGAGGAGACCGAAGCCCAGAAGGCGCTCTTCCCCATTGGCCGCTTGGACCAAGACCTCCAGCAGATCGATCTACGTGAGACCAATTCGTGGCGCATGCTCCTCGCCGACGTGCCCACGGTCGAACTCCTGGAAGTCCAACTCGTGAACGCCGTCGCACCGTTCGTCCTCAATGCGCGCCTCAAGCCACTCATGATGCGCAGCGACAATCGGGACAAACACATCGTGAACGTCTCGGCAGTAGAGGGTCAGTTCTACCGAAACGCGAAGACGACCCGCCACCCGCACACGAACATGGCGAAGGCCGCGCTGAACATGATGACGCGCACGTCAGCCACCGATTATCACAACGACGGCATCCATATGAACGCCGTCGATACGGGCTGGGTGACGGACGAGGATCCGGAATCGATCGCGGCCATGAAGACCGAGATGCACCGCTTCCACCCGCCACTCGACATCGTGGATGGAGCAGCCCGCATCGTGGACCCGATCATCAATGGAGTGAATACGGGCGAGCACATGTGGGGCCAGTTCCTAAAGGACTACGTGCCGACGGACTGGTAGCCCCTCTCTTACTCCTCCGGCAGCGACCGTAACGGATCCGCGCTTTGCATCGACATAGCTGCTCCCATCATGGTGCCGCTCAAGCTCTCTAGCTTGGGAGGCCCAGCGGGCCCTCGCCGGAAACGACTCACCGGAGCACTGCCACAACAAGGCCTATGGCCAGGACGACACGGATCACAGAAGTACGCACAGCAGAAATCTCCTGATGAGCCCGAGGTGGGAGGACGCGGGAGGTGAGGCAACGGATGCAGTTTGGTGTGTCGGGAGGGCGCTGGCCAGACGATGTTGGGCTGCCGCATGAAGGGTCTCACCCTGCCTGCGCCGCCGTGCCATCTTGGGGCCACCAATGGCTATCCAGCGACGAAGGGAATCCATCTGTGAAGAAAGACGAAGGTCGGCTGCCCGGCACCTCGCGCTGGGACCACTACCGCTCTTGGATGTTCTGGAGCCACATGGCCCGTCTCCAGCTTGGCCTCTTCCTGTTCGGACTCGCCGTATCCCTGATGCTCGAGGCGAACATCGGACTCGATCCATGGTCGTCGCTGCACGACGCGCTGAGCGAGAAGTCAGGGCTGAGCTTCGGGAGGATAGCCCAAGGTGTCGGCCTCCTGCTGATCCTCTTCAGCGCGTTCGTCCTGTCAGTGAAGCCCGGAATCGCGACCGTCTTAAACATGCTCGTAATCGGCCCATGGGTAGACCTGCTTCGAGAGGTCACCTGGTTCCCGACGCAATCCGGCTACCTATGGGGAAGCGTACAGTTTGTCGGTGGAGTCCTGGTGATGGGCCTCGCGACCGCGACCTACATCGGCGCGCGCATGGGCGCGGGGCCTCGGGACGGTCTCGCGATGGGGCTGGCTCAAAAGGTGAGACGGAGCCTACGGGTCACGCGCAACAGCATCGAGGCCATCGTGCTGGTGATCGCGTTCTTTCTAGGCGGCTCGATCGGGCTAGGGACGGTGATCTTCGCCGTGCTCATGGGCCCGACAATGCAGGCGAGCCTCAAGCTGTTTGGAGTGTCGCACGATCCGTCGCCGAGCTTGGGGCAGGATAACCACACATAGCGATTCATCCGCCCCCTTAGCAACGGTCGGCCACGAAAGTGGGCGGGTCGGCAACTGACGATCACCGAAACCCTTCGGTATCATGGCCTCGTGAGATTCGTGTCGCAAACGGAAGAGGAACATGCCTCTGACCGCCCAGGATCCAGGATCTGGCAACTCATCTCTGCAGAGCATCACCCCTGAAGACTCGCGAGTTGTCGTTGTCGACGATGACGAAACACCGATGGAATCAGTGGGGCGGGCGGGCCACGGCGAAGCCCCATGTCCGGCGACAATGGGCTCGGCGACGAGTCCTCGCTAGCGCGCTGGTGAGGGACATAGGATGTTGCCTCCTTCGTCCAGCGGATGAAGTGATCGCATATCCGCCCAGATTACGCCCGGCATGGCCATCATGCATCGGGCAAACACGCAGAGAGTATCAATGCGACCCAGGACCGCCCTATCGGTGTGCGTATTCACACTCGCAACTGCACTGGCCGCGTGTGCGCCCACCCAGCCCTCCGAAGCGGGGCAAACCGAGAACGTTGAATTCGGCGACACCCTCACCATGCGGTACCTGGGTGCGGCTGGCTGGGAAATCTCAGCTCCGCGCGAAGGCTCGGCAGACCCAGTCGTAGTTCTCGTCGACCCCTATCTGACCCGCGCCAACTACAGCGGCCAGCCGAGCGCCGATCCGGGTGACACCCGGCCCGTCTATAGCCGCAACGACACACTCTTCAGTGACGTCGCAGCCATAGACGAGATCATCGAACGCGCCGACTACATCCTGGTTCAGCACTCCCATCCGGACCACGTCATGGACGTGCCCTACCTCGCACTCAAGACGGGCGCGGTGGTGATCGGCCACGAGAGCACGATCAACATCATGCGGGCCTACGGCGTACCGGCCCAACAGCTCATCACCGTCCGCGGCGGCGAAGACTACGACTTCGGCGATGTCTCGATCCGTGCGATCCCTAGTCTGCACAGCCCCCTCAATGACAAGCGCTACTACCAGTCAGCAGTCGTCGAGCGAGGAGCCACACGGCCGCTCCGCATCAACCAGCTCGTTGAAGGCGGCTCACTGATGTTCCTCATCCGGATCGGTGGCCACGAGGTCATGACGATGGGCTCGATGAACTACATCGAACGAGAGGTTGAAGGGCTCCGCCCGGACATCGCACTAGTGGGGGCAGCGCCGTCCCATCTGGAGATCTACCAGTACACGCCCAAGCTCATGGCGGCACTCGGTTACCCCAGCGTGGTGATCCCAACCCATGCGGACAACTTCCGCGTGCCGTACGGTGCCGCGACGGCATATCGCGAGGAATGGGTGTCGTCCTTCGCCGACGAAATTCGCGCGGCCGCTCCAGATGCCCGAGTGATCATCCCGCGGCACCTAGAGCCGATCCGGCTGTCGGTGCGGTAGCATCTGCGGGAGTGACCGCGGCATTGGACATTAGTCCCGTCGCCAGCGCAGCCAGGAACGCCATGAAGTAGGGGCCAAAGCCGAAGCTCATAGCGATGAGCACCGCGAGTGCAGAGCCGAGCGCCGCAAGCCGCTCCGGTGGGAACGCTAAGGCCCTGAGCGTTACGCGCATCCCACTCGCGCCCAGGCCCATCATGGCCAACGAGACCGCGAGGAAGGTCAGGTGGTGGAACATCGTGACGGAGAAGATCCGCGTCAGCAGAAGCTCGAAGAGCAGGAAAGCGAAGCTGATCAGGAAGATCCCCGCATCGAGCCTCGAGAGCTTCATGTCCTGTCTGTGCATCTGTGATGCTCGGCGGTTGCTACCGGTGTCGGCAACGGCTGCCCCAGCCTGGCCCAGCCGTCGGCGGCCACGCACCTTGCGGTACGCAACCAAATACCTGCTGGAACATGGAGATTCGATGGGATCCCGGGCTACCTACCGCCTCATCAGTAACGTCGCCTTTCTGCTTGTGGCATGGCCGTCATCGACGTTCGGCCAGGTCGCCACGGCCGAGCCGTCGGCTCCGATCATCACCTACAATGCCATTCACCACCCGGTCGTGGGTCGGGATGGCATGGTCTCCAGCCAAAACGCTGTATCCACACGGGTCGGGGTCGAGATCCTCGAGCGAGGCGGCAATGCCATCGATGCAGCGGTCGGCGTCGGGCTCGCACTGGCGGTAACACTCCCGCGCGCAGGCAACCTGGGCGGCGGCGGCTTCATGGTCGTGCACCTCGCAGATAAGGACCGGACGGTCGCCATCGACTTCCGCGAGGTCGCACCGGCCCTCGCCCACTCCAACATGTACTTCAGCGAAGACGGTGAGGTGGACAACGCCGAGTACCGCTTCACCCACAAGTCGTCGGGTGTCCCCGGGACCATCGCGGGCTTCGATCACATCCTGCGCGAGTACGGCACCATGACCTGGGCCGAGGTTATCGAGCCGGCACTACGGCTCGCACGTGACGGCATCGAGGTGACCGACGACCTGGCGATGAACCTGAGTGGGAGCAAAGCGCGCCTGACCAACAACCCGGCCACCTCGACTGCCTTCTACAAGCCGGACGGCTCTGACTACCAGTCAGGCGAGACGTTCCGACAGCCCGATCTTGCTTGGACCTTGGAGCAGCTCCAGATGGGCGGCGCCGACGCGTTCTATCGTGGCTCCATCGCCGAGCGGATCGTCGCGGACATGGAAGCACACAACGGCATCATCACCGCGAAAGACCTGGCGGACTACCGAGTCGTCGAGCGAGAACCCGTACGCGGCACATACCGCGGCTTCGACATCGCGGCCATGTCCGCACCGAGTTCGGGCGGCATGCACATCGTCCAGATGCTCAATATCATGGAGAACTTCCCCATCAAAGAGATGGGTTACGGCAGCGCGGACGCCATGCACATCATGGCGGAAGCGATGAAGCTCGCCTACGCGGATCGCTCGAAATATCTGGGCGACCCGGACCACCTCGACCTGCCCGTGGAGGCCCTCACCAGCAAGGCCTACGCGAAGGCGCTCGCCGCCGACATCGACATGGGTCGCGCGCGCCCTTCGGACGAGATTCTACCCGGTGACCTCACGCCATATGAGAGCCCGGAGACGACGCACTACTCGGTTATGGACGACCAGGGCAATGCGGTCGTGAACACGTACACGTTGATGTTCTCCTACGGATCTGGAGTCGTGATCGACGGAGCCGGATTCTTGATGAACAACAACATGGGCAACTTCACGCTCCGCCCGGATATCCCTGATGCGTTCGGACTCATGGGCAGCGAGGACAACCAGATCGTGGCGGGCCGCCGCCCGGTCAGCTCGATGACACCGATCATCGTATTGAAGGACGGAGTGCCGCATCTACTCACCGGGAGTCCCGGTGGGAGCAAGATCATCACGACGAACATGCAGCTCCTCCTCAACGTGATGGAGCACGGCATGAACATCGCGGACGCGGCGGCTTCCCCACGGTTACACCACCAGTGGTACCCGGACCGACTCGAGGTGGAGAGCGGCTTCAGCCCTGATGCTATCAATTCGCTGCGGGCCCGCGGGCACAACATTCAGCCAAGCGGAGGTATGGGGAGCCTACAAACCGTCTTGTTCGAGGACGGCGTGTTCTACGGGTATTCGGACCCCAGGCGGCCTGGGGCCTTGAGCCTCGGGGTGCGGCGAGGGCGCTGATCGCGGGCTGTCGCCAGGGCGTCCGGAAGTCGGTCGCGACTTCGGTATTCATATCGACGGTGCCTGGGGTGGATACCTGCCATCTGTTTTTCGGAAGCCGAACGGAGACTCCGCGCAGACACATCTGCCTTGATGTACTACATGGCGATCTTCTGACCTGCAGCAGGCACCCTAGTAGAAAAACACGTACCCGATGAAGATCCCTGCCACGATGGCCGTGCCGTCCGCGATGAGGCCGCAAGCCACGGCATGTCGGGTCTTCTTGATCGAAACCGACCCGAAGTAGAGCGCGATGATGTAGAACGTCGTGTCGGTAGACCCTTGGAACGTGCTCGTCAGCCGGCCAATGAACGAGTCAGCGCCGTGCGTCTGCATGGCATCCACCATCATGCCGCGTGCACCGCTTCCGCTCAGCGGTTTCATCAGCGCCGTAGGCAACGCTTCGATGAAGTCAGTGTTCATCCCCACCATTGCAAAACTCCAACCGATCCCCCCCACCAAGAGATCCATGGCGCCTGACGCACGGAACACACCGATGCCGACCAGAATCGCGACCAGGTACGGAATGATCTTGATGACAACCGGGAAGCCTTCCTTCGCTCCCTCAATGAACGCCTCGTAGACGTTCACTCGCCTGATGGCAGCCATCAGGATGAAGAGGGTGATGATGCCGAAGAGCAAAACATTCGCCACGACGGTCGACACCAGTTGGACCTGCTCCTGCGGCAGCCGCGAGAAGTAGAAGAGCATCCCCGCAATCAGAGCAGTCAGCCCGCCCATATATCCCATCACGACGCGGTCGAACAGGTTGATGCGCTGCACGATGGCCACCGAAATGAGACCCGCCATCGTGGAGAAGAATGTGGTCAGAAGAATCGGGAGGAAGACGTCCGATGGGTTCGCCGCCCCCATCTGGGCGCGATAGACCATGACGCTGATCGGGATGAGCGTCAGCCCGGAGGTGTTCAGCACGAGGAACATGATCTGAGCGTTCGACGCCGTATCGTCACTCGGGTTCAGTTCCTGCAGCTCCTGCATCGCCTTCAAGCCCAAGGGGGTCGCGGCGTTGTCCAGGCCCAACATATTCGCAGCAAAGTTCATCACCATGGAGCCGTGAACCGGATGGTTCTTCGGGATCTCAGGGAAAATCCGGTGGAAGAACGGCCGAACAACCTTGGACAAGGCTGCGATCACACCGCCCTTCTCCCCTACTCGCATCAGACCCAACCAAAGGGTCAGCACTCCGGTCAGGCCCAGGGAAATCTGGAAGGCGGTCTCGGCCATATCGAAGGTGGCTGACACCATTAAGCTGAAGACCTGCGTGTCGCCCAGGAAGACGAGTTTCACCGCAGCTACGGCAAAGGCGACGAGGAAGAAGCCGACCCAGATGACGTTGAGGACCATGGGCTCTGCCTAGATCTGCTGGCTCAAGAGATCGACCAAGACCGGCACATGCTCCGCCGCGGCTCCGTCGGGGGTGGTCTGCCCAAATTCATATGTGACGACGGGCAACCCCTGCTCCGCACCCCACGTTCCGAAAGAGCCCGGCGTGGGATATCCAACGTCCAGAACGAGCGGAAACTCCGTTCGTTCGGCGAGCCATCGCCCCAGGGCCGAGTCGTTCGGGTCATCGATGCACGCCAACGGAGCGTGGAGCGCGACAACCGCATTGGGCTCGAGTGCCTGGATGAGCTGGATGAGCGCTTGGGTCTCCGGTTCCGAGCCCGGCCCGTCGCCGGGACTGAGGGCGACGTCACGTGGGGCATCAAGCGTCGATCGGTGCATAACGGCGTCGGGCCGCCAATCGCTCGTCGGAAAGTTCCTGTTGAGCTCAACGCCACGGGCGTTGCAACGGGTGCCGCGACTCAAGCCATCCGGATTAACTGCGAGCACGACCGCACAGTGCGGAGACGGTTCGCCCAGGGCACGAAGCGCGCGGGACAAAGCGCTCGTGGTCTCACCTTCCTCACCGTGGATCGCAGCGAATACCAGCAGCTCGCAGGGCCCCGATGGGCGCCAGACTTCAAGAGGCGCTCCCAAGTGGGAGCGGCCATATACGTCGGGCACCGAAGCGAGCGTGCCGCGGTCCTGTCTCGGGCGAAGGGTCAAGCGGTCATCCGGTTCGTGTTGATGACGAAGCGTTCATAGATGTCGTCCAGGTGTCCGAGGACCACTTCCTTCAGTTCTAGGTCCGCGTCCTGGAGCACAGCACGTAACATGCCGACCGACAGCGTCTCTTCGAGCAACGCGGCAGTCGGCCCATGACTCAGGTGCCACCGCTCGGGTGCCACGCCCCCCCGATCTCGATCATAGGGACGGAAAAATCTCTCTGCGGTGTTGTCAGATATACGCGCATCCAGCCAATCGTGCAGAGGCCCGAACATCCCGATTGAGTCGACCTCTTCCGGAATCAGTTCGATCTCATATCCCTCGGGTCGGGCCGCACGATCGAATACGTCTAGATCCGTCCCCCAATGATGTCGCGAGGCTCCGGGTAGCGCCGACCATCTGAGAATCGCATAGACCCACTCGACTGAGTTCAGCTCATCCATCGAGAGCGGCTCGGCCGCAGAATCCAACACGGCCAGTTCTCCTCGCGCTTTACGATTCCAGATCGAGAGCTGGTGATCGAACGCGCGAAAACCGCTCAGCACCGTGAGGTCGAACCCAGATATCGCAGCCTCGTCGCGAAGTCGCAGAAACGGACCGACGACACTCCTGTGAAGTCGAGCACCCAGGCGTTCGCTTTGGACCGCCGAGCAGAGGTGTGACTCGTCACGGCCCGTGAAGATCGTGCTGTCGCTCACGAGCCCTTGTCCAACACCACGTACCAAACTTCATCGTCGGCTTTCAGCCAGATGGAGTTGAATTGAGACGTGGACTCCCCGTCCGGCCTCGTCACGGGCCCAGAGGAGAAGGCTAAATCTCCGGAGTCCATCACCTGCACGAGGTCAGAGCCCCAAGCAAAAGGAGCACCGTCACCTTCGAAGAGGGATCGTCCCACATCGCCAATGACAGTCCGGCCTCGTTGTGGCCGATTGCCGGCGAAGAAGACAGCATCAGGTGTGATGAACGTCAGGAACGCCTCGAAGTCTCGGTCGGCCATAGTCTTCGCAAACGCGACCTCACGAGCTCGGACCTCTTGAGCCTCTGGTACATCGAACTGCGCCGCGGCCGAATCCGGTGCTAGGGCGACGACAACCGCAGCCATCATCAGTACTCCTGATCCACATCGTCCCATTCCCATCAGTTCCTTACCACCCAGTACGTTTCGATTTCGGTTGCCATGCCACCCGGTAGCGAGCCCATGCCCACCGCCGCACGTGTCCCCTTACCCGCTTCTTCGCCAAAAATATCAACCATGAAGTCACTGAAGCCATTGATGACTTGTGGCTGTTGGGTGAAATCAGGCGTCGCGTTCACCATTCCGAAGGTGCGTATGAGTCTCTCTACACGATCCAAGCTGCCCAAGGCGTTCCGCACCGTGGCGAGGATGTTCAACCCGCATTGGTACGCGGCAGCACGCCCTTCTTCTAGGGAATAATCGTCTCCCACCTTACCCTGAAAACCGGGTGAGCCATCAGGCATGCGAGGTGTGTGTCCAGCAGCATAAAGAACGTTCCCCACCAAGACCGTGGGCACATAAGTGGCGACCGGAGCAACCGGTGTCGGCAAGACGATTCCGAGTTCGGCGAGGCGGGCTTCGGGGCGTACCTGAGGGCGTCCGGTGACCGCTATCAAGCGCTCCGGGAGCATGAATCCGAGGGCGGCGGTCGCAGCGCCGCCAAAGAATCGGCGGCGGGTCGGGAGATTGGGCATGGGATGACTCAATTTTGTTGGTGGATGCGGACTCACCCGAGCTTGCGGTGCCCCCATCGATTGAACAAGTGGAGAGCCCTAAGGCATCACAGTCACTTGCTGACCTGTGGAGAGCATAGAATGTTTCCAAATGCGGCCCCTCCGTCCCGGACTTCTCCATCAACTAGTCGTAGAGACACTTCTCGCATGCGCTACGAAGGCAAAGTCTACCGCCCGCCGTCTGAGGCGCGCTCGTACATCCTGCAAGCGACCATCGGTTGTTCACACAACCTGTGTACGTACTGCGACATGTACCGCGGCGTGGACTTCCGGGAACGTCCCATGCCCGAAGTCCTCGAGGACGTCGAGGCTGCCGGCCAACTCTACAACGACGTAGAAAAGGTCTTCGTCGCGGACGGCGACGCCCTCGTCATGGACGTCGATCGATGGCTTACCGTCCTCGAGGCCCTCAAAAGTGTCTTCCCGCTCCTCCGCCAAGTCGCCTGTTATGCCACGGCCGGGAACGTGCTCGAGAAGACCGAGGCTGAACTCGAACAGCTGCGCGAAGCGGGGCTGACGCTCCTCTACATCGGACCAGAGTCCGGAGACGACGAGACACTACGTCGGCTCGTGAAGGGCGGGACATTCGACGACCATGCAAACGCGGCCGCCAAGACTCATGCCGCGGGGCTCGACCTGAGCATGATCACTCTCCTCGGAGCCGGCGGAGTCGAGCGGAGCGCAGAACATGCCAAAGCGACGGCACGTCTCGTCACCGAGATGGACCCTGAGTATCTCGCATCGCTGACGCTGACCATCATCCCCGGCACACCCCTTCAGAGGATGATGGAGAAGGGACGCTTCGAACTTCCGGACGTGAACGGGCTCCTTACCGAGCTGCGCACGATCGTCCGCGAGGCGCGGCCCTCCAACGCACTCTTCCGCACAAACCACGCATCGAATTACGTACCGATCGGCGGGCGACTGCCGCAGGACCGAGAGCGCATGGTTGCTGCGTTGGACGCGGCACTGGCTGGCGAGATCCCGCTCAGGCCGGAGTACATGCGCGGCTTGTAGGCCGACCCCCCCGCTCGCGTACATTGGCTAGGCGTCTCATTGTGCATGGATCACCCAGTCGATCCGCACTCCGAGACAGACCCCGATGACCCCTACACGCACGCTCCTGCCTGTCCTCTCGCTCCTCCTCGTCGCGAGCCCGGCAGCCGCGCAGCTCCCACGCGCAGAGCAAACACGCCCCGACAACGTCGTCCTGACACATCGCCAGGAAGATCCGTTGATCAAGGAGCGCATCACGGATCGGTTCGACGAGCTCCTGCCGGAGTTGATGCGCCGAGAAGGCTTCGACATGTGGCTCGTGATCACGCGGGAGTACAATTCGGACCCGGTGTTCCGCTCCATGGCGCCCATCACCACCTATTCTTCACGGCGGCGCACCATCCTCATGTTTCACGACCTCGGCCCGGGTCAGGGCGTGGAACGCCTCAGCGTTGGCCGCTCCGACTATCAGGGCGTCTTCGACGTGTACCGGACGCACAACGACTCGCAGTACGTGAACCTCGCGCGCCTCATCGAGGAGCGGGACCCGCAGCGCATTGGGATCAACGTGTCCGACAGGTGGAATCACGCGGACGGGCTCACGCACAACGAGTACATGCGCCTAGAGGGCGCATTGAGCGACAAGTACGTGGACCGGCTCGAATCCGCCGAGATGCTCGCCGTGAGTTGGCTCGAGGCGAAGCTGCCGAAAGAGACGGATCAGTACCGTAGCGTGATGCGTGTTGCTCATCAGATCATCGCGGAAGCGTTCTCCAACGAGGTCATCGTCCCGGGTGTGACGACGAATCAAGACGTCGTCTGGTGGATGCGTCAGCGGGTCGCTGAGCTCGGGCTCGGGCAGTGGTTCCATCCGTCAGTGAACGTGCAGCGGCGCGGGGGAGTCCCGGAGGCCGGTGCGCACGGCACGGTCATCGAACGCGGAGACATGCTGCACACCGACTTCGGCATTATTGGTCTGGGCTACTCCACCGACACCCAACACAACGCGTACGTGCTTCTGCCCGGAGAGACCGACGCACCCGAGGGGCTCAAGGAAGGTCTGCGCCGCGCGAACCGGCTCCAGGACCTGACGATGATGAACGGCCCTGCCGGCACGACGGGGAACGAGGCCCTGGCCGGGGCGCTCGCCCAAGCCGCAACCGAAGGCCTCCAAGCGACGATCTACTGTCACCCCATCGGATACCACGGACACGCCGCCGGGCCACCGATCGGGATGACGGACTACCAGACTGGGGTTCCCGTCCGCGGTGACTATCAGCTGCGTCCGAACACCTGGCACTCCATCGAATTGAATGCACGCTATGACGTACCGGAGTGGGACGGGCAATCCGTGCGTTTCGCGCTGGAGGAAGACGCGGCACTGTTAGAGGACGGGTGGGATTGGGTCGATGGGAGACAGACTGAGTTCTACCTGATTCGCTGAAGCGCTTCTAGCACTTCAGCGCATCCTCAACGAATGAGGTAGAACGCCTCCTGACGAGGCCGGAAGAAACGCCACCCGTCCGGGGTGAGGAAGGCGGGGTCCTCCTGCATGATGTACACGTCCTGCCCGTCCCACTCCGCTACCGCTGTCTTCGTGTTGAGTTCGATGGAGATGTACGAGCCCTCGACGAGCGGCTTCGACGTGGCGCCTGACCGACCCGCGCTGCGAAAGTCGATGCTCGGCCCCATGCCGTGTCCGTGGTTGCCCAAGGGATGCGAATAGATCTGCGCCTCGATGCCGAGTTGCTCGACCTCCTCCATCGCAGCCGTATAAGCCTCGCCCGCCGTGCGACCGGGGCGCGACGCGCGGAGCGTCAGCGCATCCTGCAACGCTACCGTGTTCGCGAACGCGGCCTTGAGTCCATCTGGCGCGTCGTCTTCATCCGGCCCCAGCACGTACGCCATCTTCTGCCAATCGCTGTCGAGCCCCATGTACGAGATCCCGAAGTCGACGTGGATGAGGTCGCCCGGCTCGATCACAGTCGTTTCGGATGCGACGGCCAGGAACCCACGGGATCCGACCTCCGCCAACGCGTGACGTTGAACACGGAGGTCCGGTTGGAACCAAGTCCCCACCCCGTTGCGCCACAACTCGTCGTACATGAAGCGGCGCACGTCACCCACGGTCGTCGTGCCGGGCGTGATGACCTCGCCCGAAAAGGCTGTTTTCGTGATCGCCTCCGTCAGAGCCACCAGCTGCTCATAGTGGGCGAACTCGGAAGGCAGGCGCGTCGCGAGGTACTCCTCGATGAGCGGTGCGGCGCTCACGAAGCGCGCTTCGGCCTCAGGGCCCATGGCATTCGCTAGGAACGCGTAGGAGTCGTGGGTCAGGCTTCGTGTCATGCCACGGCCGCCCCCGATACCGAGCCCGATCGTCGCCGGTTGGTGCTCTTCATAGAGGTTCTGGAGGACAACGTTGGCCGGGTCGGGATCCACGGGCGCCTCAAAGAAGCTCGCGACCGTCTCCTCCCAATAGCCGACGGCCGCCACCTTCCGAAGCCCTGCGTCCCCGGCATCGACGAACACATAGACGTCACGGCGCCCCGTGTACGGACGTGCGGGAGCGACGTACTCGGTAAGCGGATCGTCGTGGAATTCCTCGTTGACCACGATCCACATCCCGATGCCGTGCCGGCGCATCATGGGGAGGAGAGCATCGTGACGCTGCGTGAGCCACTGGTCGCGCACCGCCATCTGCTCGGACCATGTGAGGAGGGCCGGCCCGTCTGACGCGACCGCGGGTGCGCCCGGAGCCCCGCATGCGGTCAGGCCGAGAGATGCAGCACACAGAAGAACGTAGGGAGTCCGCACTCGGTGCTCCTGAGACAGAGGGTACCACAGCGTCGCGCCGCGGTCGCGGCCGGAGCACAACTTGTCGCAAGCACTCAGCTGAGGCGAGCGACGCATCTGCAACGCGCTAGAAAGTGATCCAGACACCCCCGTTGAACGACCGCCCATCCAGAGGGGCCCAAACGTCGGTGATCCAGCGGCCGTCCAAGGTTTGAGACGGTCGAACGAGTGAGTCGAAGCCGGTCTGGCGAGTATCGAGGATGTTCTCCGCATTGAAGAACAACCGATACCGCCCGAAGCGCCTGTCGACCAAGAAACCGACAACCGCATAGGACTTCGACACATCGCGGTACGGATTGTCATCTAACTCCTGACGCCCCGTGAAGTAGAACTCGAGGCCTGCCCGTCCCACGTCCTCTACTTCCCATGCGGCGACGAGACCAGCCGAGTGGCGTGGCGTCAGGGGCACCTCTCGGCGGCCGGGGCTGTAGAGGTCCAGCTCCGTGGATCGGAGGTAGGCATGTGTCGCGATCAGGCGAAGAGGGCCGTGGCGGACGCGAGCCAATACCTCGGTGCCCCAAGTGCGAACCGGCTCGGCCGAATTCTCGAGGACCAGCGTCTCACCCATGCGACGCGTAACGAGCGGGTCATCGATCTCTGAGCCGAACGCACTCACGTTGACTTCCAACGAGCCAAAGACCCGCCCCACGTCGATCATCGCACTCTTCGCACGCTCGACGCCCAAGCCGGTGTTGGGTACGAGACGATTCAGGCCGACGGCCTCAGTTTCTTCAGTGAAGGGCGTCGGAGCGAAGTAGCCGGTCCCGGCGGACAGACGCATGACCCACTCCCCAGGCCTGACGAGCAGCGACACTCTCGGGCTCACCCTCGTTCCGTACTCACTGTGTTGATCGAGGCGAGCGCTTGCAGCGATCGCAAGCCAGTCGACCGGTGCGTACTCATCCTGCGCGAACAGGGCCGGCACGGCGTAGTCGAAGTCGAACCCCTGCACATCCTGTGCGTCGTACCCGTCGTACTGAAACGCGGCCCCGACGACCCAGAGGTGATCGGCGTCTTGCCCCGACATCGCCAGCTCCGCGAACCCGGTCTTGTGTGTGTCCCGCTCGAGGCGTGACCCGAATTCATGATCGTGACCCTGCACCGATGCAGACGCACGTGCGGAGATGGAGCGTGTATCAGAGGTGAGGAGCCGCCCCACAAAGCCGCCATCGAGCCGCCTGGTGTCGAGCCCCTCACGGAACACCGCACCGGCGGGAGTCAGGCTTCCGGGCAGTGTGCCCCCTGCCCGCTCCTCCACCATGCCACCCATGGTGAACATTGCCGAGCCGCCCTCCTGATTATTCCAAAAGAACCGGGGCCGTGCCACGGCCCGTCGGAAACGCGGAAGGTCTGCCCACCCATCCGTATCGACATCAGTGAAGCCCTGGCGATGCACGCTGGTGAGCAGGGTGTATCCCCAATCCTCGTTCATGTCGTCAGACATCCATCCCACGATGTCGGTTCCATCCAGTGAGCTCTCGTTGACCAAGAGCTCCCTTTCGTTGGCCGGCCTCCGAGAGATGAGATTGACTACGCCTCCGAGGGCAGTCGATCCATAAAGCGCAGAAGCCGCGCCCTTGATCACCTCGACCTGGGCCAGATCCATCGGTGGTACCTGCAACGGGCCCAGAGCACCGGCTTGGCCGCCATACAGCGGCAGACCATCAGAGAGGATCTGAGTGTATCGCCCACGCAGCCCCTGAATCCGAACACTCGCTCCACCAAGCGACGGCGCAGTGGGCTGTACGCGCAGGCCGGCCGTCTCGTTGAGGAGCATCGCAATATCGCCGGGTGTCATGAGGAGCTTCTCCTCTACCTCTTCGCGATTGACGACCTCGACGCGCATCGGCTCCTCTTCGATCCGCCGGTCCGTGCGGGTGGAAGCGACGATGATGCCTTCGGTCTCGACGGCCTCTTCTTCGAGTTCGATGACAACGGCGGTGTCGCGCAGAGCGGTCAGGACGACGGACACTCGAGAGTCCGCAAAGCCGATTCTGCTGGCCACGATGGAGTGCTCTCCAGTAGGGAGGCGGAGTACCGCCTCACCATTTTCATCTGTGAGGACTCCCAGGGACCCGACCGTAACCTCGACTCCCTCGACCGGATCAGAACCGCTCACCACGCTGACCGTGACTCGGGCGGCCTGGGCGACGAGCGCCGCGGGGAGGAAGACACCTGAGCCGATGACAAAGGTCAAGAGGACGGGCAGATGGGCCCTGAATCCGTTCACCACGCGTTGCTTCGCTTCCATCAAGAGGGTTGGCACCCATATCACCGGCACATCCTAGCTGGTACCACAGGTGAGTCCCAGGGGGCTGAGCGCCCCACCCGCTCGCGGCTTGCCTAACTGAACTGCGTCTTGAGCGCATGCGTCTCGCCGCCCAAACCCTTCGCCCGATGTGCAGCACCTGCGGCCAGGGCTCTCGATCCGACTCGCATGCGCCGCTCTTCTAGCGCTCACTCCGCAGAAGTTGGCTGCCCAGTTCGTGAGGAACACCCCCGCAACCGATCACCTGAACGTCTACCTGGAGTGCGGGGGGCGCGGCTACGATCTCGGTTTCTACCAGGAACAGCTCCAGTGGGTGAGATGGGTCACTGAGCCCGCCAACGCCGACGTAGTGGCCGCGCTGTTCGGCTCCAAGCGCCAGCAGCTCGAAGACCTGTTCAGGAGCTTCCCTCTGCTTGAGGCAGACGTCGTCGTGGGGCCCTCGACTACTTGGAAGGCTTCTGGGCGGTACTCGAAGATCCAAGGAAATTCGAGCAGGAGATCGTCGATGCCTGCCGGGATCCTGCGACTGCTAGGGGAGAGAAGGCCTCTAGGCCAGGATCTCGCTGCTGTCTCGGGACCACCTGCGGAATGCCCAAACCGAGCCGGCCAATGCCAGAACCACAACGAACCCTAGGGCCACGACCTTGACCACCATCATTGCCATGCCCAGCACCCAGAGGGCCGCGGGAGCCAACAGGATCTTGAGGGCTTCCAAAAGCAGGAAGCCAACGACTCCTGTTGCGGTAGCTGCCGCTGCAAAGCGCATTGAGTAGGTCTCAGTCTAGTGGTCTTCGTGTAACTACTTTGAACTCTGCGGCCCTACGAAGGTTGCATGCCTAACGATTCAAGATGTGTGACCGGCAGCAGTTTCTCCACGAAAACGTCCGCTGATCCGTTGAGTCATCGCCCCCTACATTCCCGATAATCACATACCGGAGTGAGCTGCGCACCCGTCAGTCCCTGCGGCGCATCCTCAGCGATGACCGGCATAATCAGCGTGCCGATCCCGTCGATCGTGCCCGACACGACTTCGCCCGCCTGCAAGAACCGCTGCTCACCGCGCACCGCGGTGCCCACGCCTGTTCCGCCTGAAGTACCGTTGTTGACCACGTCGCCGGGGTAGAGCGTGATGATCGACGATCCGTATTCGATCACTTCCCAGAGCGAGTGGATCATGTCACCCGCCGTGGCCTCCTGCATCATCTCACCACCGACGTTGAGCGTCTGTCGGAGGATCTCCATCGGGTTGCCGTAGAACTCCTTCGGTACGATCCAAGGGCCCATCGGGGCGAACGTGTCGTGGCCCTTCCCGACGAACCAATCCGATGTCATCGGGTTGCCGCCCGGCGGACGGCCGCCGCGATCGGAAATATCCATCGTGACCGTGTATCCGAAGATGTGAGCCTCAGCATCGTTCGCTGAGATGTACTTCCCTGCCCGCCCGATGACCGCACCCAACTCCACCTCCCAGTCGATTCGGGTCCGGCCATGTGGAAGGACGATCGGGGCACCGTTTCCGATAACCGCGCCACGACTCGGCTTGAGGAAGAGGTAGGGCACACCTCGGTTCTCCCGCCGCTGACGACGAGACTCGGCTCGCTCCGCGTCGGATCCCCCCTCATTCACGTGGCTGTAGAAGTTCACCGCGGCGTTCAGGATCTTCCCGGGATACATGATCGGCGGAAGGGTCTCGACCTCACTCAGGTCGTAGACATAGTCCGGTCGAGCGCCCGTGATCATGTCGTTGTCTACGAGGTGGGTCACCAACTCGTAGAGGCGAGCCTTCATGCCGTATTCATAGCGCGAGATGAGTTCGAGCATGTCCGCGGGAAGTGGAATCGCCGGGTACTCTGCGTTCCGCTCGAGCACCTCGTTCGCCCTGCGGAGCTCCACGACGATCTGATCCCGCAGTACGATCCCGACCTGCGCGACGCCTTCGATCTCGAAGGTGCCCACTTTGAAGGGCTCGGCCACGGTCATCTGTGCGGATGTCGGCGGGGCGATCGCCAGGAAAACGAAGAGCGTGAGTGCCAGACGGCTGCGCATCTTGTACCTCGTCGTGCGTTGAAGTTGCGGGGCGAATGACAGTGCCGGTGCGAGCGGGTTGGTGTCAATCGGTCGCGGCTGCTGCGCCAGTGGCGAATTGAACGCGATCGACCAGACCTCATGGTCGCTCCCGGCGACGGTCATCGCTGCGATCTATGTGCGCTTGGGCGCGCCGGAGACTGCCATGGACTGGCTCGAGCGGACCTCTCCGAACTCAACATCAAGTTGCAGGACTAGAGATAGGATCCGCGCTTCGGATCTCTATCCTTGCCTGACTCATGCGATCGCGGCTACCAGCAGTAGGGTGAGGCGAGGCATGGGGACCTCCGCAGGCGGATCACTGGGGGCTCGTGATTCTTCCGCGTGGGGTACGCGCTGACAAGCGTGAGTCACGTCGTTACGAATCGTCTCTGTTACCTTTCATCATGAATCTGACACCAGTAGAGAAACCCGTCGTTATCCGTGCCGTCGAGGCCTACCGCAAAGCCAAGACAAAGCACGTGGGCCAGTTTCATGGCCCGACCGCTGACGCGATTCTCGAAGAACTCGCGCCGTCTCCGGTCCGTTGGACGGCACTCGCTTCGTTCGTCATCTCTGAAGCCGAAGAGCCCAGTCGAAGGAAGCTCTAGAGTCCCGGGCGCGGCAGCAGAATTCCAAGATCGCTACGTGGCCTGCTCTGTCGGTGATCTTCACTGGCAAAAGAGGTACATTCAGAGGGACTAGTCGGAGAACGCGCGCCCCCGAGCGTGGGGGTGGGACCTTCGACCCGAAATGGCGCACTCTACTCGGGAGGGCGCGAGTCAAACGCATGCGGAGGGACGGTGGCGAGACGCACGAATTACGGCTTCGAGAAGAAGCAACGCGAAGCACGGAAGCAGCAGAAGAAAAAGGAAAAGGCCGAACGCCGAGCCGCTGAAGAGGCAGCCGCATTGGAGGCCGAAGGCGGGGCAGCTGGGGACGAAACCCCGCCCGAGTCGGGGCCGCCCGATAGCGACTGATGCGGAGCCAGCGCTCGACCGGGAGCTAAACGCACGCATCGATACGCTGTGCGAGGAGGGTCGTGAGTATTGGCACCGTTTCGACGCGGAGGTTCGCCAGGACGACTGGCACCCCTTCGTCCCCGCCGACTACGACGCCGTCCGAGCAGCACTTGTGTCGCTCCGTAAGCCGGGCCGAAGGTTCCTAGAGTGGGGATCGGCTACGGGCGTCATCACGATCATGGCGGACCTGCTCGGCTTCGATGCCTGCGGCATCGAGTTGGACTCGTCCCTCGTCGACGTGGGGCGGGACCTCGCCACGCGATCGCATTCGAACGCGCGGTTCTCAACTGGGAGCTTCATTCCGATGGGATGGGAATGGAAGCATTCCGGAGGAAACGGTCGCCACGGAACCATCGGCCAAGGGGCCTCCGGCTACCTGGAACTCGGGCATGCGCTAGACGACTTCGATGTCGTATACGGATTCCCGTGGATGGGGGAGGAGCCGATGATGCTCGACCTGATGCGCGACCACGGCGGCGAAGACGCTCACTTGGTGCTACACACAGCCCAGGATGGAACGATGACGTACCGGGGCGGCAAGATCGTGTAGCTCGTGATGTCTACGAAATCGCCCGCTACCTTCGTCCTCGCCCCCAAATCGTTCGTAAGCATCGGGGTAGGATATACCTGGAGGTGACTCGAGGGTCCCGGATCACTCGGCTTGCACCTCGCGACCCGGGGGAAGCATTGTAGTCGCGTAGCAGCCTTCCGAAGTCGTTAGGTGGCGCCTGACTCGGGCGTGCTGATCGCCTAATTCGCCAAGCCCTGACGAATCCACCCCCAAGGTTCGAGGAACCCTCATGATCTCACCATGCGTGGAAGCTGACGCTCTGCGGATCCAGGAGATCATCAATTCTGCTGCCTCCGCGTACCGAGGCGTAGTCCCGGACGACTGTTGGCACGAGCCGTACATGTCCCTCGATGAACTCCGTTCTGAGGTCGACAGCGGGGTGGTCTTCGTCGGATACCGAGAGGAAAGGGGACTGGTGGGCGTGATGGGTTCTCAGGACGTCGACGATGTCACCCTGATCCGCCATGCGTATGTGCTCCCTGGCGCTCAGGGCGTGGGCATCGGTCATTCGTTATTAGACCATCTTCTCTCGGCGACCTCCCGTCGGGTGCTCGTCGGGACGTGGACGAGCGCCGCTTGGGCGATCCGATTCTATGAGCGGCACGGCTTCACGTTGACCACCTCTGACGAGACCCGACGTCTCCTTGAGCGCTACTGGTCAGTAGCTGAGCGGCAGATGGAGGTATCCTCAGTTCTGATTGGTCCGGAGCAGGCCCCACAGGATGAGTGAGCAGGCGCTACGCCAGCATGCAACCGCGACCAGCACTTTACCGATTTGTGATGGATCAGAAACCGATGGTAAAAACCCAATAATTGCTGTCAACGATCTCGCTGCCCACGTATCCAGCGGAGAGGTAGTATTCTTGGCCCGATCTCCCACAGGTAGCTCTAGCCGGACCTGTCCTAATTTTCTCGGAGCGGCCTATGTTGAGGCTGCGCGAGGACAATTTGATCGAACAGGTCCGGGCTGTGCAGCATAGGTATGAGTTAGAACGCTCCGCTTCAGGGGGGGAGGCCTCGATGTTCGTAGGACATCTCGCGGTCGCGATGGGTACGAAGAAAGTGGCTCCGGACGTTCCGCTAGGTGCGCCTGTAACGGCGGCGTTCGCGCTGGATCTGATATGGCCGGTCCTTCTGCTGCGGTGCCGGGCCCGGTGCTGCCTTTTGTTGCACTTACTTTATGAATCCAAGCGGTCTAACAAGAAATTGCTGCTGTCGCGGGAGACTAGACAGTCCCGGATCACTCGGCTTGCACCTCGTGACCCGGTGAGAGCATTCTAGTCGCGCAGCAGAATTCCAAAGTCGTCAGATGGCGCCGGCCTAGCCCGAGTGGTGGAGGGCTACAGCCATTGGCACCACGCCATTCAGCTGTTCGTATTCTGCGCTACCGTACCCGCACATACCCCACGCCGTCTCTGACATCGATCTCGGTGCCATACGGCGCCGAACGCTCCCTGAGGTCGTTCAGGATCTTCTCCGCGAGATCACCCCGAGCGAGCATTGGACGGCCTCGCACCCAAGCGGGCATTCCGAATCCAAGCGTGATCGGATGGAGTGCCAGTTCTGTGAGTTCTCCGTTAGCGAACGTGGGCCGTGCAACCACGGACTCCCAGATCTCGGGGTTGGCCGGGAAGCCCGTGGTCTCGTTGCGGTAGCGCGACATGTTGAAGTCAGCCACATGGTTGTCGGCCCCCAGGCCGTAAGCCTCGTAGTTCTCGGCTGGGAGTCGGAGCAGCGTCTCGTTTTGGAAGACGAAGTCCCCGAGCGAGTAGAAGATCGGCTTCCCTTTGTAGATCTCTATTCCACGCAAGACGTGCGGGCCGTGGCCGACAAACATTGTCGCGCCGGCGTCGATCATCGCTCGCGCGAATTCGACGATGAAGTCGGCCGGTACGGACCTCTCTCCCTTGCTCTCGTGTGCATGGATCGTGACGAGGACATGGTCGGCCAACCGACTCGCGTTGTTCACGACCGCGGCGATCTCGGCCAGGTCGTCCGAATTCGGCCTCGTGATGACACCGGGCTCCCGGCCCTCTACGAACACTGTACCGAGCGCCTGCGCACCCGACTCGGTCCGGTTGAAGCGGATCCCCACTGCCTCTAGCGCCTCCCCGAGCCGGTCGATCTGCCCGGCGGATGCCGCACGCGTCGTCGTGTAACGTAGTGGGCTTAGCCCCGGGCGAGACCTCATGCTGCCACGGGCCTCGCCGGCTCGTGAATGCTCCGGGAACGTGGATGCCATCGAAATGATCGCCACCCGCCCACGAGCGGTCTCCAGGAAACGCGCCTCCCGTGCTTCCGCGAGGCTCTCACCTGTGCCCGCGTGCACGAGGCCGGCTTCATCGACGTACCGCGTGGTGAGGCGCAGTCCCTCGACACCGTAGTCTCCTGTGTGGTTATTCGCCCTCGACACCATGTCGATTCCCGCCCAAGTGAGTTCCTCCAGAAGCGCGGGATCGCCTCGCATCCACGTTCCGCCGCTCTGATGGGCAGGATACGGCTCGAAGTCGTGAAACAGCATCTCGAGGTTGGTAAATGCCGCGTCTGCGCCACGGATGAGTTCGATCATCTCAAGGAAGTCGGGCTCGTCGTAGACAGACAAGCGCCGTGTGATGATCGCGTCCCCGGTCAAGGCCAGCGTCATCTCCTGGGCCGCCGCCGAGACGCCCGTCAGGCAGATCATCAGGACGGTGAACATGGTCGAGGGAATGAGCCTCATAGCTGCTTCTCCGGCTGTGGTGTCGTGCTTCCGCTGTGCCGACCAATGTGAACAGTGACCGGGCCGAGCGCGAGTGTCGAATAGTCCCGGATGAAGGCTTGCATCGCCGCGCGCGGCCCTGATGGGCGGAGGGCTCAGGATCTTGGCCTACGGGCCACACAGCCAGGGGGAGCGTCATGTGACAAGGAATTGCTGCGGTCGCGGGATGGCTGTGAGGGGTCCCGGGTCACTCGGCGCGAAGACGTCTAAATCATTGGCGGATAGCACGACCTGCCGTTCTTGCCGAAACGGGACGTCGGATTCTGCTGGCGTCAATCGACATGGGTGTCGACAGTGTTGAGGAGAATCGGGCAAGCACCCCCACTCACGGTAGTTCTGGGTTGTCCGGATTCAAATGCCTAAGCTCCAGCAAATCCCAGGCCTTCCGGACGCGCCTTCGTCGTCCGGCACCATTCCTTGTCTCACTGCCATCCCCGCCCTACCGTGCATTCTGACGCGAGACTACGGTTGGCTTTCCTATCCTTTTTGTCGCTCCACACAAGACCGGCACGGTACCCATGTCCACCCGCTTCCTAGCCATTTTCGCCCTAACCGCCCTCGTCCTCACCACCCCGAGCGCGACGACGGCCCAGGGCTACGACGTCCTCATCCGCAACGGCACGGTCATCGACGGCACGGGTGCCCCGGGATACAAGGCCGATGTCGCCATCTCCGGCGACCGCATCGTGGCCATCTCGCGGACGCCGATCGACGCCGCCCTCGCGCGCACTGTCATCGACGCGACCGGGCGGGTCGTGACGCCGGGCTTCATCGACAATCACTCGCATACACAGCTGTCGATCGCCGACGATCCGCTCTCCGAGAACTTCCTGCGCCAAGGCATCACGACCATGGTCGCGTCCCTGCACTCGGGCGATCAGCCGTCGCCGCTGGACGCATGGGCCACCTCCGTCCGCTCGGCGCCCAACATGGCTTACTTCGCCGGGCATACGTGGACGCGGAAGCAGGTGATGGGCATGGACGACCGGGCCCCTACCCCGAATGAGTTGGAGCAGATGAGGGCGTTGGTCGCGCAGAGCATGCGCGAAGGCGCGATGGGGCTGTCGACCGGCCTCCTCTACGTGCCGGCGAACTATGCCGAGACGGAAGAGGTCATCGAATTGGCGAAGGTGGCCGCCGGCTTCGGGGGCATCTATGTGAGTCACATGCGGGGCGAGGGCGCGGGTCTCATCGAGTCGGTGGCAGAAGTGATTCGCATCGCAGACGAAGCTGCAATCCCGGCGCAGATCAACCACCACAAGGCCGCCGGCGCGGGGCAGTGGGGCTGGAGCGAACGGACCCTGGCCATGATCGACTCGGCGAACGCGGCCGGACTCTCGGTGGTGCACGACCTCTATCCGTACCCCGCAAGCAGCACGGGTTCGGGCATCCTCTTTCCGCAGTGGACCCTGGCGGGTGGCCTTGGCGATTTCGCGGCACGCATCGCCGACCCTGCGATCCGTGAGCAAATCGAACGTGAGATGCGCGTGCTCTGGGACACGGATCGGGGCGGATCGGATCTGTCGCTGGTGCAGTTTCGGGTGCTTCCGTCGGATCGCTCCTACGACGGCAAGACGCTGGCCGACTACGCGGCGGACCGGGGATTCGGACGCATGGATCAGGAAGCGGGCATCGATCTCGCGATCGAGCTCCAACTCAACGGCGGCTTCAGTGCGATCTACCACATCATGGACGAGGCCGACGTCATCCGCATCATGCAACATCCGCTGGCCATGATCGAGACCGACGGCGACAACGTCGGATACGGTGTGGATTATCCGCATCCGCGCAGCTACGGAGCGTTCCCCCGCGTGCTGGCGCGCTACGTCCGTGAACTCGGTGTCCTCACGCTCGAGGAAGCGGTAAGGAAGATGACCTCGATGCCCGCCCAGTGGCTTGGGCAGAATGATCGTGGCGTGATCGCGGAGGGCATGCTGGCGGACGTGGCGGTCTTCGACCCCGACGTCATCGCGGACCGGGCGACGTACACGGATCCCCACCAGTTCAGCGTGGGCATCGAGCACCTGATCGTGAACGGTGTGCCGGTGATCCGCGCCGGCTCGCTGACGGGGGAGAAGCCGGGGCGCTGGCTTCGGGGCCCCGCCCGGCGGCGTTTGGGGGCGTAGCCGAGGAGCTATCTAGGCAGTAGTCGCGACTAGTTCATCAGCGCCCCAGGGCGTGTCAGATTGCCTGTGCAAATGGCCTCGTCATCAAACGGGTATCCGTCCCTCGAAAACGATGGACAGATGGTTGAGGGCGGAGGTCCAGTCCTGGACGGGCCGGCTCCACCACTCACTGGCTTTCATGATGGCCAAGTACAACACCTTCCTCAGTTCGTCTTCGACCAGTCGCTACCCGACCACTTCGACGACTGACCCTCTGAGCTGGATTCCAGCGCCACAGGTTTTGGCCTTTCGGCCATCCCACTCTACCCACCTGAGCATCCGACCGGCTCAGCCACCTCGCCGCCCCGCCTCGCACCCCCTACCGTGCTCTCTGACGCAACACCCCGGTTGAATCTCCTATCCGTAAGGAAGAACGACGTTGCGTCCACCAAGATCCGATCACCGGCTGTCTTTGCCTCGATGGTGGGAAGCTCATCCTCCGCTTGGGCTAGGGATGGGGATGGCGTCAGGGCTAGGACAACGGCAGGGATAAGAAGCGCGAAGAAGCGCGAAGAAGCGGCGCAGCGCGTGGCGGATGGGGCGGGCCCTTAACCCAATCCGGCGGGCCTCAACCGTTGGGTCGCGTAATTCGGAAGTTCCTCGGCGGCTCCGCTCCCATGAGGTGTTCCACGAAGTAGTCCCAACGCCGCCGGACCACGTAGGGCTCGTTCAGGTCGTGGGCCCGGTTCGGGAGGATGAGGAAATCAAAACTCTTGTTGGCCTTGATGAGCGCGTCGACGACCTGGAGCGTCATGGCCGGATGGACGTTGTCGTCCATGTCGCCGGTCATGAGCATGAGCTTCCCCTCCAGATTCGCCGCCAGCGATGCGTTCACCTGATTGGCGTAGTTGTCGGTGCCGTTCACGGTGTCACTCACCAAGAGGCCCTGGTACTTTTCGGCGTAGGCTGCATGGTATGACCGGTTGTCGTGGTTCCCTGAGGAAGAGACGGCCACCTTGTAGATGTCGGGATAGCGGAGGATGGCGCCGGTTGAGGCGAATCCTCCGCCGGAGTGGCCGTAGATGCCCACCCGATCCAGATCGAGGAATCCGTGGCGTGCTCCAAGCTGACGCAGGGCGGCCACATGATCCGGGATCCCGTTGTCCCCCATGTTGCCCCAGTAGTGGTCCAGCATGGCCTTGGAGCGCAGTGAGGTCCCCATATGATCCATCTGGAGCACTGCAAAGCCGAGCTCAGCCAAAGCATCCTGGTCGGCCCGGACGACGAGTCCAAGCGGGCCGCCGCCGAAGTTCCAGGTGCCCACACTGCCAATGAAGGGGCCCGGGTAGACGTACTCCACCACTGGATACACCGTCGTCGAGTCGAAGTCCGAGGGGAGGTGCATGAGGCCGTAGATCGTGGTGATCCCGTCCCGCCCCTTGTACTCGAAAATTCTGGGGGGCGACCAGCCGATGGCCTCCAGCGCCGCCAGGTCGGCGTACTCCAGCTCCATGACTGCCCGGCCGGACGTGTCGCGCAGCACCGAGACCGGGGGCACGTCAGGTCGTGAGTAGGCGTCCACCAAATACTGGCCGTCGGGGGTTACCCGCACCGCGTGGTCTCCGTCCTCTGCACCGATGAGGGCCAGCCCCGACCCGTCGATCCCAACGGAGTAGAGCTTCCGGAACATGGGGATCTGGCCGGCCTCCCTGCCCCGCGCGGTAAAGATCACGCGGTCCGTGCTCTCGTCCACATGGAGGAGCTCGCCGAAAGTCCAAGGGCCCTGGGTGATACGGTTCTTCAGGTCGCCGTCTGGCCCGAAGCGGTAGAGGTGCCCCCATCCGTCCCGCTCCGAGAACCAGAGAATGTCACGGCCGCCGTTGACCACATCCCAGTTCGGACGCCCCCCCACGATGTCCAGGTTCAGCTCCACGTGGGTGTCCATGGTGTCGCCCACGATGGGGGTGGCCGCACCGGTGGCCAGGTCCGCTTCGTAGAGGGTGATGCTCTTCGCACCCCGGGTGGCGTGAACGAAGTAGAGGCGCTCACCTGCCTCCTTCCACTTCACGGTGACCCAGGTGGAGTCGCTCATCTCCGTGGCCGTGAAGGTCAGGTACGGCTGGGGGTCGAGCTGCACCTTCACGTTGGACTTCGCCTCCACGTCCACGATGTGGATGTCGAACCGCGGGATGATGCTGTCCCCGGGCAAGGGATACGGGTAGGTGTATCCCTTGGGACGCGTGTGGGTGGACGAGTACAGGGGGAGCGTCTCCACGTTGCGCTCGTCCATGCGCTGCACGGCGATGCGGCGGGAGTCGGGCGACCACTGGAGCACCGGACGTTGCGCCGTGCCGGCGATGATCTGGCTCGGGCGGGCGGCCTGGACCCCGTACTCCCAGAGATCTTCTCCGTCCGTGGTGACCTGGATCGAATCGCCTCCCTGCATGTTGCGGAGCCAGAGGTTGTGCTCGTGGCTGAAGGCTTCCCAGGCGCCGTCGGGAGAGCGGACGAAGGGCGTCTGGTCGGGCAGAGTGTCCCCCACCTCGCAGGTGTACGCGGCGATGTCGCAGGTGAACCCCTTCTTCATCGCATCAAATCGGATCGCACCCTCCTCGCTTCCCTCCACGAAGTCGAAGGTCTGGAAGGGGAGTTTGTGCCCCACGAAGGAGGTGTCGGCGGCCAGGGAGAGCGCCGAGGCCAGCCGGTCCCGGTCGAAGAGGTGGCCTCGGCTCCTCCGCGATGGATCCACAACGATGAACTCGGGGCCCGTGGAGGTCTTGTTCCGGTACCAGAAGCGTTGGCCGCCGGCCATCCAGGCGGGGACGACGGCATCGCCGTACACCAGGTCGTTGGCGTGCCAGGAGAGCAGCTGTTCGGCCTGGGCGTAGCGAGTCTCGCTCACCACCGCCTGTGCTGTCAGTCCAGTGACGCCCCCCCACGCGAGGGCGGCAGCGAGGAGGAAGGCTCGGGGGCCCATGTGGCCATGTGCGGCGCGGTGCATGGTGTGCTCCTTGTGTGGGCACTGGTATGGCTCTGGTGCGGCGGCGTGTCGCAACCCTGCGTCCGTCACCCTATCGGGCGGACGATCTCGTACCCCCGCGGCGGGTCGGTCCCCAGGAGATGCCTCACGAAGTAGTCCCAGGTTCGCCGGATGACATACGGCTCGTTGGCAAACCCGTGGTTCCTGTTGGGAAGCACCAACAGATCGAAGTCCTTGTTGGCCTTGATGAGCTCGTTGATGAGGAGGTGGTTGGCATTGGGATGGACGTTGTCATCCAACGTTCCGTACATCAGGAGGAGATTGCCCTCAAGCTTATCCGCAAGATGCTGGTTCGCCTGACCGTCGAAGGAATCGGTGCCGTCCGGGTTCTCTTCCAAGAGCCCTTGGTACTTTTCTCCCCAGGTGAAGTCGTAACTGCGGTTGTCGTGATTCCCGGCGCTGGATACCGCCACCTTGAAGAAATCTGGATAGCTGAGGAGCGCGTCGGTGGAGGAAAAGCCGCCACCAGAATGTCCGAAGATTCCCACCCGGTCCAGATCCATCTGAGGGTAGCGCTGGGCCAGCTTACGCATGGCAGAGATGTGGTCGGGGATCCCGTTGTCCCGCATGTTGCCGTAATAGGCGTCGTGGAAGGCCTTGTCCCGCATGGGGGTGCCCATGGCGTCGATGACGAACACAATGAAGCCCAGCTCTGCCATCGCGGCAGCGTTGCCCGGCGCGGACACCGAGGCCTGCCGGGAGCGGATGGGGCCGATCTGCGGCCCCGGGTAGATATAGTCCACCACCGGGTAGAGGGCGTCCTCGTCGAAGTCCGACGGGAAGTAGAGAAACCCGTGGAGCGGCGTCACGCCGTCGCGGGCCGCCACGGTGAAATGCTCTGGATAACGCCACCCCTGGGCCAGGAGTTCGGAGAAGTCTGCCGTCTCCAGGGTGGTGAGCACCTGGCCGTCGGTGGCACGCACGACGGTGGTCGGTGGCGTGTCTGGTGTGCCGAACTGGTCGACGAAGTAACCGCCCGACGGGCTGACCCAGATTTGGTGGTCGGCGTCCTCGGGAGTAAGCAGCTCAACACGGGTCCCGTCCAGGCGGGCCCGGTAGAGCTGCCTGTAGTAGATATCCTGACCGGTCTCGCGGCCCACAGCGGTGAAGTATGCCCAGCGGCCCTGGTCATCCACATGGAGGAGGTCCAGGACCATCCACGGACCCTCGGTGATGCGGTTCTTCATCTCGCCGGTCGACGCGTCGTAGAGGTATAGATGGCCCCATCCGTCGCGCTCGGACCACCACACCACCTCTTGGTTGCCGTTGACCACCCGCCAGTTGGGTGGACCGCCGGAGCGGCCGTTGGCCTCCACGTAAGTCTTGGACCGCTCCTCGAGGATCATGCGCGGCTCGCCGGAGCCAGCGGCGGCGGTGTAGAGCTGCAGGGTGTCGTAGCTTCGCACGGCCCGTGTGAAGAAGACCTCGTCGGAGCCTTCGCCCCACTGGGTGTCCTTCCAGATGGTATCGGATGCCAGGCCGCAGCATGCGGTGTTCACCGCGTCCATAGGATCCAGACCTACCTTGGCCGACGTGCGGGCTTCCACGTCGAACAGGTGGATCTCGTACGTGGGAATCACGGAGTCGCCGGGAAGGGCGACACGGTAGCTATGCAGTCGCGGACGTCCGGTCTGTGCTTCCAGGAGGTGCAGCTCCTCCACCTCCCGCTCATCGAACTTGTGGGTCACGATGCGCCGGGAGTCCGCCGACCAGTACAAGACCGGGGGTGGCCTGACGTCCTGACGCGCAAGTGTGACCACGTTACAGCACCCCTCCGGCGACACGGCGTAGCCGAAGTGCTCCTCCCCGTCGCTGGAGAGCTGGATTTCTTCTCCCGTCTCGACAGACTGGACCCAGAGATTCTCGTCGCGGGAGAACGCCACCCAACGGCCGTCAGGGGATTTCCGCTCGGTGCGCGGGTCGGCAGATACCGAGTCCGGGCCGCTGCACACGTAGGCGTCGATGGTGCACGTCCACCGCACGGAGTCAGCGAGGTGGAATCGGATGGACTGGCCCCCCGCGAACTCGAAGGACTGGAAGGGGAGCTTGGTGCCCACGTACGAGGTGTCTGCGGCCAGCGAGAGTGCGGCGGCGAGTCGATGGTGATCGAAGGCGGCACGCCGGGAGGGCACATTGGGGTCCACGAGGATGAACTCGTGCCCCTCTTCCCCGCGATTCCGGTACCAGAATCGGTCTCCGTCGAGCCACTGGGGATCCATCTGGTCTCCCCGCACGAGGGTGCCGGCATTCCAGGAAAGAAAGCGATCCGCCCGGGCGTAATCGCTGCTCGTCACCTGTCCAAGGGCGACCCACGGAGATGACGCGAGTGTCAACGTCACAAGGGTCATAACTCGTAGGGCAGACAAGGGACCTCCAGGTGTGCGAGGGAACAATCCCGAGTATCGGAATTTCGCTGCGCACCACAATGGTTCGTCCGGTGTTTGGCGGCAAGCCGGACGGAGGAGGATGTCGCAGGACACGCCCGAATGGGGCTGTCTTATGGGTTCCCGAAGAGATCGTGGAGGATCCGGCGAACCGGAAGACGCCGGGCTCTGTTAGAACCGCACTCCCACCATCACCCGGAGGCGGGGGGTCGGCCCCGACGATCTCGTACTCCCCGGACGCACCGAGCCCCAACCGCAGGCCCAGAGTGCCACACTTCGAGCTTCGCCAGGGAATACATGCAGTACTGAAAGAGGAAGTCCTAGACCGGGTGCGGCTCCTGGCGAGAGCGACGGTCTTTGTGCGAGAGCGTCCAGTGCTGCACGCGCTCGAGGTGGACCTGCGCACGCGCCTGCCATTCGGTTGTTGTCAGGACATCGGGCGTGGGCCGATGGGTGTCGAGTATGCTCTACGCTCGGGGCTGCGCGGGAACATGTCCACAGGAGGCCGTCTCCCGCTCCCTAGGGAACCTCTGCACAAGTCTGATGGGCCGCGCGCAGGGGTTTTGCACGTGCTCAGGCTAGGCGCGACAACGAGTCGTGGCCATAGCTACGGCGAGGAAGAGAGACGACCCATGGGCCCGCCTGCACCCAACACCATTGTTGGTACCGTGTGACGCGTTTGTGGGCTAGGACCGATGCATCCGTTCCTGCGTCGTTGCTCCTCCGTCGCGGCGATCCACCCGATGTCCTACATTCGCCCACGCTGAATCCCCGGATACCCCGAGCTGGCGTGAACGCCAGGCCGCCCCGTTCGCCCCCCCTGATTGAGCCCATCATGAGCCCTCCCCGACCGGTGACAAGGATCGTCTTGCTCACCGCCGTCCTGACCATGGTGGCGTGTGACAGCCCCGGCGCGGGTTCTGTCCCCGTGGCCCAGGTAGGTGACTGGATCCTGGCTCAGGAGCGCCTGGCCGACCTCCTGGTCCTGGCTCAGCCCCTGCCCTTGGACTCCGTCACCGTGGGAGCCCTCGTGGACCAGTGGGTCTCCATGGCAGCCCTGGCCCAGCGCGTCAGCGGGGGGGCGGACCTGGATGGACAGGAAGCCACGGACGCATCCCTTTGGCTCGAGAGGACGGAGGCAGTGCTTGAGGCTGAGCGCCGCGCCCGCTTGGGGAGCTCCGCGCAAGTCTCCGCAGGGCAGGCACGGGCCGAGTTCCAGGCCGACACCATTCTGCTTCTGGCCCAAGTGCTCCGCCGGACCGGCACCTTCAACTCGGACGCGGAGCGGGACCTCCAGCGGAGAACGGCCCAGAGCATCGTTGATGACCTCATCGCCGGAGGAAGCTGGGCTTCAGCCGTGTCCCAGAGTGAGGACGCCGATACCCGGGCGTCGTCAGGGCTTCTGGGGCTGGTCCGCGTGAACGAGCTTCTGCCCCATCTTCAAGACGCGGCCACCCGGCTGGAGCCCGGGCAGATATCATCGGTGGTGGAGAGCTTCCAGGGGTACCACATCCTCCATCGTCCACGCTTTGAAGACGTCTCAGACCTTTACGCTCGCCTGCTCTCGGATCGCCTCCTTGAAGCGGCTGACGGCGAGGCGAACAGGTGGGTGGCAGACTCCCTTCAGGTCCACGTCACCCAGAACGGAGCGGCCGCGCTGCGGGCCCTCGCCTCCGAGAAGGAGGGGGCCGTCACGGGAGGTCCCTTGGCGAGTTGGGAGGGAGGCAACCTGGAAGTGGACGCTGTCGCCCCCTATGTCCAGGCGCTCCCGGACGACGCGCGGGCTGGCCTCACATATGCCTCAAACGAAGCGGCCGTCACCTTCCTGGAGCAGTTGGCGGTGCGCCAGGCCCGTTTCGAGGGTGCCATACGAGCAGGCATCGTCGCAGACTCGGAGCGGTTGGACGACCTGATGGAAATGCACCGTACGGACGTGGCGGGCTGGCGAGCCGCCCTGTCCGATGGAGCGCCCCCCTTCTCGCTCCGCGCCGTGGACCGATACATGGAGCGCCTGGTGGCACGTCAGATACCCCTCGAGTCTCTCCCCCCTCTGCTCCGGCGATGGCTCCTGGATCCTCTGTCCTCGAGGCGCGACCTCGACGCTCAGAGCGCCGCAGCCGCGTCAGCACGTAGGCTCATCAATGCGGCGAGCAGGAGGACGGGCTCTTGAACGCACGGAAGTGGTGGTGCGTCTCCCGCGCGTCGGTCGCCTGGGTTGTCGTGATGTCTGCCCTCTTCGGAGGGTGCGGCGGCCCGTCCCCGGCCCCCATGACTGATACGCCCGGCGAGGCCGTGGCCGGCCTGACCGACGCGGAGCGGGGCCGCTTCCTCTTGGGGCGCGCCCTCTTCGAACGCTTGGCCACGCCACACGAGGGGCTCGGACCTCTGTTCAACGGGGAGCGGTGCTCCACGTGCCACGACCAGCCTACCACAGGGGGAGCGGGGACCGCCGTCCGGGTGCTGAAGGCGACAGGTATGGTCAATGGGCGATGCACGCTGCTCGAGGCCAAGGGAGGGGACAACATCCAGCTTCGCGCCACCCCACTGCTTATCGCCGAAGGACTGGGCCCGGAAGAGGTTCCCGCCGAGGCCACGGCAACGGCTCTCGTCACCTCTCCTCCCCTGTACGGGCTGGGGCTGCTTGAGGCGGTCCCCTCGACGGAGCTAGAGAGGCACTCCGACCCCGAGGATGCCGACGGGGATGGAATCAGTGGACGTCTGGCACGATTCGCCGATGGGCGGGCGGCGCCGTTCGGCCGTAAGGGCGATGCCGCGACGGTGGGAGACTTCGTGGAGAGCGCGTTGCGCTTCGAGCTGGGGTTCACGACGGAGGACCATCCCCTTGAGGAGCTTCGAAACGGGGTCGCCGTTCCGCAGGCAGCCGATCCCGCGGCTGACCCGGAAATGGACGCCGAGACCATGGGCATCCTCACCGACTACATACGCCTCCTGGCCCCCCCGGCGCCTGAGGCGCCGGCCTCCGCCGAGGCCGCAGACAGCATCCATCGAGGGGAAGATCTATTCCAGGAGGTGGGGTGCGCACGCTGCCATGTGCCGTCGCTCATCACCGGCTCCGCCCCCGAATCCGCTCTCACTGCCAAGAGAATCCAAGCCTACTCCGACCTCCTCGTGCACGACATCGGCGGTGCCACTGGCGATGTGTGCACACCCCAGGCGGGACCGGGTGAGTACCGGACGACACCCCTTTGGGGACTTCGGTACCGGAGCATCTTCCTTCACGACGGCAGCGCGTACACGCTCCAGGCCGCCATCGAGGCGCACCTCGGCGAAGCCGAGGCCGTGACCCGAGCCTTTCATGACCTGGAACCGGATGACCGCGCCCTTCTTCTTCGGTTTCTGTCCCACCTCTGAAGGCGCACAAGCACTCCGACCCCGGTGCCGACATCGGGTCGCCGCCGTAGACGGAATCTTCTACATTAGGGTCTTGGATCTCACTTTGATTCGACTGTCCCATCCAACACGGATCACCATGTCGTCTAGACTCCTCCTCTCCGTCTTGGGCATTCTGGCTCTGTCTGCCTGTGACAACCTAGGCATCAGCGGCGAGCCGAACACCTTGGCGGTCTATCTGGACGCCACCGGCGCCACCCAGGTGGCGCTCGTCACCTCCACGGACTGGATCCTCGCCCCGGATCCGGACTGTGATCCGAATGACGGGCAATGCCCGGAGACGGTGAATGTCCTGACGGCAGACACCGTCACCGTCGCGCTTCCCAGCGAGAAGACATTCTATTTCACCAACGACTTCAGGTATTGGGTCGAGGCCTTCCCGACGGGCGGCGTCACGGCAACGGTCCACATGCGGATCGAGATCGACGGGGATGAGTGGTACAACGAATCCGGGACACTCAAGCCCGATGGGGACGGCGGCGAGCAGGAGACGCTCAGCTTCGTGTATCAGTGGCAGAAGCCAGGCATTTATTGAAGGAGGCGTCCCACCCGTGCGATTCCAGCGCCTTTGCAGCACCCTCGGGCTTCTGCTGCTCGCTGCGTGTGCGGGACCGATCTCCGAGGAGATGGTGGAGGGGCTGCCGGGAGATCCACTTCCCGGCCTGAGCCCGGAGGAGGCAGCGAGGTTCGCGGCAGGCAAGGCCCTCTTCAACCGAGCCTTTACGCCCGAGGAGGGCTTGGGGCCTCTCTTCAACCAGACCCAGTGCAGCTCGTGCCATGATCTGCCGACGAGCGGTGGTCATGGTGCCGAACCTGTCATGAAGGCTACCCGCTTCAACGCGGACTCCGGATGCAGTCTGCTAACCGAGGCCGGAGGCGATCTGCTGCAGAAATCGCTGACGCCCTTGGCCCGGGCCGCAGGGTTGGCTCCAGAGCAGATCCCGGAAGGAGCTACGGACGTCTCAGAGATACATGCGCCCCCCCTGTACGGTCTTGGCCTCGTGGAGGCTGTACCCCTGTCGGCCATACGGGCCGGTGCCGACCCCGACGACCAAGACGGCGATGGCATCTCTGGCCGCCTGGGGACGGCCGGAGACGGCAGCGTGGGAATCTTTGGGATGAAGGCGGTCCACCCCAGTCTGCTCTCCTTCACCGAGGACGCCACCCGGGGAGAGCTGGGCCTTACCACTCCGTCCCAGCCCACCGAGTCTCTTCCCCAGGGCCTCCCCCTTCCCGACGGTGTGGATCCTGCCGCAGATCCCGAGATCGACTCGGCTTTCCTCTTGGCGCTGGTGGACTATGTCCGATTCCTGGCCCCTCCTATGCGACAACTTCCTCAGGATCCCGAGGAACGTGCGTCCGTAGTTGAGGGACACCAGATCTTCACGTCTATCGGATGCGCGACCTGCCACACTCCTGTCTGGACCACGGGACCCAATCCTTCACCGGCCCTCAGTGAGAAGCGTTTCCAGGCATACTCCGACTTTCTCCTTCACGATCTGGGTCCGGACCTAGCCGACATCTGCGCTCCGGGGGCGGGTCGGTCCGAGTGGCGAACCACGCCCCTGATGGGACTGAGCCTCCGGAGCGTCTTTCTGCACAACGGGCGAGCGCAACGTCTTGTGGATGCCGTCGAGCTTCACGGCGGGGAGGCCGCCGGCTCCCGAGCCCTCTTCCGGTCCCTATCCGAAAACATGCGCCAGGACCTGGTCCGCTTCCTGCAGAGCCTCTAGCACCTAGAAGGCTTCCCTAGCCCTCCCGGCTCAGCGCCGCCGCATCGGCACGCGGGTCCACATGACGACCGTGCCGCACAGGTCGTTGTACTTCATCGGCGCGCCGCCGCCCGTATAGACCTCGGCCCCTTCAAGTTGGTCCGGGTGGATGGAGTCGTAGCTGAAACGGTCCGAACGGATTCCGTCCAGCCAGAACGCCGGTGCGCACCCTTGCCCCCCTCCGCTGAACGTTGAGCTCTGGCTCATTATGATCCGTCCACCCACCACTTCCACGCCGGGGATGTTGCGAAAGAGGTCTGCCACGTAGCTAGGACGCTTCCTCTCGATGGCGGGACGGTCCAGGAAGACCCCGCTGTACCCCTGACGCTGGCGGTCGTAGAAGCCGTTTAGCTCCAGGAGGAAAGAGCGCGTGATAACCTCCAAGTCCGGCAGACGGATGGGCTCCACCGAGACGGCCAGCGTCACCTCAATGGAGGCTCCATCGGGAACCCACAGCGTGTCCGCGCGCGTGGCATACCCGAGGTGACGCACCTCCATGAGGTACGGTCCGGGTGCGAGTCCGGGTCCCTCGAACTGAAAGCGCCCCCGCTCATCGGTGATCACCCGTAACGAGGTGCCATGGAGCACGACGTCGGCCCCTTCTAATCCTTTGCCACTCTGAACATCCACCACCGTTCCGCGCACAGCAGTTTCATTCGACTGTCTGGCGGTCAGGTCCTTGGGTGCCAGCACAAGGACGACGAGGAAAAGCAGAAGAAAAAGCCTGCATGCTGCGACGCCCTCGCATGCCTTCCGGAGTTGTGGAGATCTGTACGGTTTGGACGTCGTCAAGCGACACTCCTCGATGACAAGGGAGGGCGGCACCTGAATATAGGTACCGCCCTCCTTGTCCAACATTACTTCTTCACTGCTACATCATCGCCGAATCAGTTGGTTACGGGCAGACAACGCTGCGCCAGATCATCTACGATGTTGGAGTTGTACAACGCCTCAGTCTCGCTCATTGGCCACTTGGTGGGCCGGCCCGAGGCCGGACGCTCGGCATCGTTCATGGCCGCGAAGATCTCCTTGGTGAGTCCGAAGCGATACAGGTCCACCGCCCTCATTCCCTCCATGAACAGCTCAGCATCACGCTCAGAGAGGAGAATGTCACGCATGACCGTGGCATCGGTGGGCACCGCGATGGCCGTGAGGCCAACGTTCGCCCGGAGCTGGTTGAGGATGGTCATGGCACCTGCGTAGTCATTGGTCCGGTAGAGATTCTCGGCCTCGATCAACCGCATCCCGTCCGAGTGTAGCATCGGAATGTCGTCTGTCTCCACTTGGAACTTCCACTGGCTGTAGTGCATCGTGGTGTTGTCCGTCGCCGTAATGCCGTCGACGTAGTACATCGGCTTCCGTGGATCGTACTCGTTGGTGTACGGATCACGCATGTGCGTCGGACCGGCGGCATCGGTGTCCACCAGGCTCCACCACTTTTCCTGATATCCGGCCGCTTTGTTGTAAGTGGCGGTGGTTAGCGTCACGATCGAGTTGTTCGACTGGTTGTTGAACTTGGCGCCGTAGTTGAAGCCGTCAGGCACCTGCGCCGCGTCTGCGGCCGCTCCAGCGTAATCTCCCATGATCAGCTTAGCCCGCGCCCGCCCGGCCAGAGCGGCCGTGGCGATGTTCGACGCGCCGGCCGAATTGGCCGTCGAGATGGTGGCGGTGAACTTCGAAACCGCCTGCGCGAGAACATCCATGTCGGAGACCGCCGGGCCATCCTCAACCAACGGCGCCTCGCACCACGTCATACCTATGACCATGTCGGCCAGAGCACCCCCAAGCCGTGCCTGCGCGGTTAAGGGGCTGCTCGCCGCCTCCGCACCGAGCACCTCCACGAACCGTTCCTCGGCGGCCGTGGCGAACCAGCGGGCCCGGAGCAGGCTGTTCATGACGCCCTGCATGCTGTTGGCCCCGTAGATGAACCAGCCATGATCGGTCTCGTCATAACCGGACCACGTACCGGTGTGCTGGTATATGTCACTCAACAGATTTTGGTATACCACCCACGAATCTATCACCTCGTGGACGGCGCCTTCCACACCGTTGGCAACAGCGGGAAGGGCGTTGTCTAGGTCGGTAGCGGTGTACCGTTGAGGGTCGGAGACGGTCAAAATGTCTCCGCACGCGGCGAGACCGACCACAGCCGCAACGGCCAAGCTGACCCCAAAAGTGAATCTGCTCTTCATGTTCGTCTTCCTCGAGTCATTGATTCCAGGCGTCGTGTGGTTCATGGCCTTAGAACCTCGTCCTGAAGGACAGCATGAATCTTCGCGGCTGCGGTAACCCTAGGAATGGGCTCGTGCTGTAGTCAGCCCCGCCTTGGTACTGCTGGTTCGGGTCGGGGCAGTTGCAGTCGTCCCACCACATGAGGTTGTAGCCAGACAACGTCATGGACGTGCGCTGGAGTCCCACCGGGTTCAGCAGCCATTCGGGAAGCTGGTACGTGAGAGCGATCTCCTGGAGCCGGATGTGGTCCCGGGAATCCGACGGCGTAACCTTCCTCATGTAGTCCAGGATCGAGTCGGCCTGGGCTGTGGGCTCGTTCGAGGCGTCCAGGAACTGGTTGTACTCGTCGTACGCATACTGCCGCACGCCGTAGCTCCGGTCGCTGTTGCCCATGACCGCGCCCCACTCGCCTCTGAACTGGACGTTCATGCGCAACGACTCACCGATCTGGAAGTCGTTGTTCAACGATGCCATATGGTCCGGGAAGAGCTGCCCCAGGAACGCCCTGTAGGTGGAGCGGGTGTGCGTGGTAGTCGCGGCGTCATACCCCACGATCATCCGGTTGACGTTGGTTCCTACCGGGTACCCCTCGCGGTAATTACCGAGGCTGTTGAAGTAATTCCAACTGGCCGGCGTGTCTCCACCGGTCGAGGTGTACACCGGAAGCGAGTCGGGAATGGCCGTGTCACCAAGATCCAGGATCTCGTTGTGGCTCCACTCGTAGTTTACGCCTGCGGACCACCTGAATGAACTCGCGTCCACCAGCGTGGAATTGATGCTCACCTCGATGCCGCGGTTCAGGATCTTGCCCACGTTCCGCCTCTGGGACGAGGAGAAGCCCGAGCTCGGCGGAAGCGCAATACCCAGGAGGGCATTCGTTGTGGTGGCATTGTAGAATGTCAAGTCCACGCCGACACGGTTGTCAAAGAGACCCATGTCGAATCCCGCCTCGTACTCGGTCTTGTTCTCGGGCTCAAGCGCGGAGTTCCCCGGGTTAGAGGGAGAGACACCAGCTTCGTCGTCCAACACCGTGTTCGGTGTGTACGTCTGGAACTGGTCGAAGGGGCCAGGCGCCTTGCCCGCCGTACCAATAGCACCCCGCACCTTCAACTGGCTCAGGAAGCCGGACCCGCTGAGGGGAATGTTGTAGGCCATGTCGGCCTTGGGGTACAGCTGGAGGCCGTAGTTCTCACCAAAGGCGCTGTTCCCGTCGATGCGAGCCGCCACGGTGACGAAAAGGTCGCCCAGGTCGAAGCGATTCTGGACGAAGGCTCCAAGGTTGACCGACTCACTGAAGGTCTCACCGCCGAAGGTCCGGGCAGCGCCACCCACCATAGTCACACCGGGGCCGGCATAGTCCTTACCGGTCGCCACGGACGTGGAAGTCACGTCCCAGTACGCCTGTCCGCCGAAGGCGAGGGCGCCTGAGAACCAGGGGAGATCGTAGTTCAGATTCCCCAGGTAGTCGCCGGTGAACTTGCGGGCGTTCCTGTACCCGATGTTCCGCTCGCCACTCTCGCCGATGTAGGTGTAGTGGTTGCCGAAGGGCAGGATGCGCGTCTTCTGGTCGGTGAGCGCGTCCAGACCAAAGGTGGCCTTGTGTGTGAGATTGGTGCTCTGATTGTAGTTCAGGGTCACAGCACCAGTCCAGCGGTCGGCATCTGCATACGTGGAGATGGCCTGGGCATCAGCCACGTTCACGTCGAGACCGCCACCGTAGGGCAACTCTGGCGTGGCGTTCCGGGGATTGGACAGAAGGGCGTTGGTGTAGATGCCCAACCAGTTGTTCCCGGACTGGAGAGACATGATCCGATTCCGGACGTACCCGGAGGTCACACCCACCGTGAAATTGTCACCCACGGTCCAGTTCAGGTTCACCCGCAGGTTCCCCTTCTTCTGGTCGTTGGGCTGGACAGAGCCCTCTTCATAGTTGAAACCAGCGGAGACGAAGTAGGTGATGTTCTCCCCACCGCCGTCCACGTTGAGGTTGTAACTGTTGATGAGACCCTTTTGGATGAGCGTCTCGTTCGGATCCCAAGCGGCGAATCCGTCCTTACCGAAGTCGCGCTGACTCCGCAGGGCTGTGGGGAAGTTCTTCCGATGCTGGTTGAAGCCCAAGTTGGTGGTGAGACTGAAGTTAGCCGGGCTGTTGGCGCGACCACGCTTCGTGAAGACCTGGATCACACCGCCGGAAGCCTCCGAGCCGTAAAGCGTTGCCGCTGCCGGACCCTTGATGATCTCGATGCGATCGATTTCGTCAGGGTTGAGGTCGGACAGGCGGTCTTCACCGGCGCCGCCGGAGAAGGAGCAGCAGGTCATGCTGGAGCTCCCCAAGCCACCTCTGGTCCACTCGCCACCCCGGCTATCCACGCGCACGCCGTCGATGTAGACGACGGGGCGCTGGCCGAGGCTGAAGCTGTCGGTACCTCGGATACGGAGTTCACGGGTGGCGCCCACGCCGCCCACAGTCCCGATGGACCGAAGGCCAGGAACGCGGCCCTCCATGGCCTGGCCGAAGCTTGTGATGGGCTGGGCCTCGCTGATAGCCCCAATGTCCAAGGATGCCAGGGACACGCCGATCTTGCGACGCTCCACAGCGCCAGCGGTCCCGGTGACCACGATCTCGTCGAGGGAAACCGCGGAGATCTCGAGACGGAACTCGGCCAACGCCGTCCCGCCGCTGGTGACGGTGACTTCCTGGGTCTGCGTTCCATAACCTACATAGTTCACCCTCACCGTTACGGTGCCTGCGGTCACATTAGTGACCAGGAAGCGACCATTGGCGTTGCTCAGGCCTCCCTGCGTAGTGCCGACGATGCTCACCTGCACCCCGTTGATGGGCTGCCCAGTTGTAGCAGCTACGACGCTACCCGTGACGTTTCCGGTCTGCGCCTGGGCGCTCACCGGAACGAAAGCACCGGCTACAACGAGGACGGCAAGCATCCTCGCTAAGCCGGAATGGCTGACGATTTGTTTCAACACGTTTTTCTTCCTGCTGTAGGTTATGAAACTCATTTTTTCCCGCTACCACCCTCGCCAGTTTAGAGCGTGGACACATGAAGACGTCCGACTCCCCCGGAATGGTGGTCGCCATCATACTCACCAAAATATCGGCTAAGGGCAAGGCCTATCCCTCTCTCCGTGCCTGAGGCAGGCCGCTACCCAGTCAAGACGACATCTTGCGCCTGCCCGTCGCCACGTGAAGCATCTACTCCACCTAACGTCACGGCCCCGCCTTTATCCAGGTCCTCCGCATGAAGATCATGAATATGCCGACGCGCTCGCCCCTCCTCATCCTCATCGCAAGCCTCACCCTCTGCTCGGCGGCTATGGAGGGGTCATCTCTCGCAGCGCAGCAGCAGGCCTCGGTCAAGGCTGACCTGCCCTGGCCACCGGTGGCAACCTTCTCCATCCTCGGCTTCGACCCTGAGACGGGAGAGATCGGGGCTGCCGTCCAGTCCCGGGTCTTCTCCGTGGGGAACGGAGTCCTCTGGGCGAAGGCCGGTGTCGGCGTCGCGGCCACCCAGGCCATCGTGGACGTGAGCTACGGCCCCCAGGCGCTGGAACTTTTGGCCCTGGGATATTCCCCCGACGTGGTGGTCCGCACCATCCTGGATGCCGACCCAAACCCGGACCCGGAGCGATGGACCATAGAAGGGCGCCAGTTCTCCGTGATGGACGTCCAGGGAAACGTGGCCACCCACACCGGTCCACAGGCGTCTACCTGGGCGGGGCACAAGATCGAGCGGTACGTCTCTGCCCAAGGCAACATTCTGGCAGGCCCGGAGGTGGTCGAGGGGATGGTGCGGGCCTTCAATGAGACCGAGGGCCACCTGTCCTATCGGCTCATGGCAGCGCTGGAGGCTGGGCAGGCCGCGGGTGGGGACATCCGGGGCATGCAGTCCGCCGCCATGCTCATCGTCAAAGAGGACGGCGGTGTTTGGCTCAACAACGACGTGGTCCTCCGCCTGCAGGTAGACGACGCAGACAACCCCATCGTGGAGTTGCGCAGGCTAGTGGAACTGGCGGGCCAGCAGAGGGACCGGATCCAGGCACAACGAAGGGGTTCTGGTCACTGAGGAAGATCCCGGTCCGGGGGACCAGGGGTCTGTCCTCAATTCGGAGCCATGCACCAATGCCTTGGGAACCTCCGGGTGATCGGGCGACGTTGGCTCTTCCAATGAGACACGACCTACGATAAAGGCTGCGCCTCCCGGCGCTCTTCTTCCGTGCGGCGCCGATCCTGGCGGTCGACGGCACCATCGGACCATTCCGATTCGTGTTGGGAGCCAGGCCCTCACCAAGTGCCGCTTCGGCTCCACCTGGCGGAGACTGACCCTTCGCCCAGCCCGCCCATCTGAGCATCCAACCGGCCCATCGCACCATCCCACTGCCACCTCGCCCTACCGTGCGTCCTGACGCTAGGCGACGGTTGGATCGCCTATCCTTTGGGTAGCGCTTCGTCGTCGAGCGAGGGTCGCATCCATATCCATCAGATGTCGCCTTTCCTGGCCGCCTCCGCGATGTGCTCCGCCGCCCGGAAGGCCAGCGCCTGGATCGTCATGGTGGGCTGTCCTCTCCCCGACGTAACAAGACTGCTCCCGTCGCAGATGAACAGGTTCCGCACCTCATGGCTCCGGTGATACTTGTCCACCACGGAAGTGGCGGGGTCGTCGCCCATGCGGCAGGTACCCAACAGGTGGAAGCCCACGTTCTGCTCCCCCACGGGATCCTTCCAGACCTTCGTGGCACCCGCCGCCTCTAGGATCTCCCCGGCTCGATCCCGGAGGAATGTCACCATGGCCAGGTCGTCCGGGTGGTCCTTATACGTGACCCGGAGCCCTGGACGGCCGTATTGATCCGTGACCTCGTCGTCCAACGTCACCGTGTTGGTCGCCAGGGGAAGCGAGGTGGAGTGCGTCGCGATCTGCATCGTGCGATTGAACTGACGGGCCAGGGTGCGCCGGAACTCTGGCCCCCACGCCGGCGAGTCGGGGGGAAGTCCGGTCAACGCAAAGAGAATGGGCTGCGAGAACATCATCCGCCCATCCATCCCGCCCCCGCCGTAGAAGCCCCGCTTGGGATCCGAGTCGTACCAGTCGGTGCAGATCCGCGTCACCTGGACGCTCTTGAACTCGTTCAACGGTTCCTCGAACTGGCCGTGGGCCAACCCGTTCCCATTGAACATGAGATGCGTGCCCACCATGCCGCTGCCGTTGGCCAACCCCTGCGGAAAGCCCGACGACTCCGACATGAACAGGATTCGTGGGGTCTCAGCGCCGTTGGCGCACAGCACCACGGCCTTGGCTGCCTGAGCCTGGACGACCCCGTCCCGGTCGTAGTACACCACTTCGCGCACCCGGCCGTCGTCGTTCAGTTCGATGCGGTGCACCGTGCTCTCCGCGCGGATCTCGCACTTCCCGGTGGCCTCGGCCTCGGGGATCACACTGGCCAAGGTCGACGACTTAGCGTTCATCTCGCACATGAATCCCATGCACGAACCGCAATGGAGGCAGGAGCCGCGTCCCGGGCGGGGCTCCGAGAGGATGGCCATGGGCGCCGGATACGGATTGAAGCCCAGCGCCCGCGCTCCCCGTTCGAAGAGCACACCGGACGACTTCACGGGAAGGGGCGGATGGGGATACCCCCGGGAGCGGGGCGGGTCGTTGGGTCCAGGAGCACCGGACACACCCACATCCCAGTCCACCTTCGTATAGTAGGGTTCGAGGTCCTCGTAGCTGATGGGCCAGTCCGCCAGGCCGGTGCCAGGGATGGCCCCAAGGACGCTGCGCTCCTGAAAATCGATGGGACGGAAGCGCCAGTAGTTGCCGGTGAAATGGGCGCTGCTCCCTCCCACCGTCTTGGCGTAGAAGGCCGGAGGAAACGGTGCCTTCTGCGTTTCGGCGGGGTCGGAAGCCGTGGGGCGAAACGTCTGAGGGTCGTCGACGGCAATCGCCTTGTCGAAGGTGATGTCGACCTCATCGTGGCTCACGTCAGTCGCGCGCCGATAGGGACCCTGCTCCAGTACCACCACCGAGAAGCCCGCTTGAGACAACTCCCGAGCCATGACGCCCCCGGCGGCGCCGGACCCGATTACCACGAAGTCCACCTGCTCTCGGGTCTGGTAAGTGACGGCCGGCGGCGCGAGGAACGCCCGTCGGCTCATGGGCTGGCCAGGCATGCGGGGGCTCATTGATCGCCTCCCTGGGCGGCTTGGGCATCGTAGAATCCAAAGGGCGGCTGCCACGCCATCCGGTCGTCATACCCGAGCATAGCCCAGCCCGCCTTGTCTCGGTTCCCCCCTCTCGCCGGCGCCGAAAACGCCCCGAAAACCACCATGTTCTGCAGCGGCCAAAACGCGTCGGGTGCATCCATCTCCAGTCCACCCACGATGGCGTCCATGGCGTCGCCGTCCAACTCTGCGAAGCCGCCCGGGTCAGGGTGGGCCTCACTCACCCGGGCGTCCAGGACTTCGAGACCATGACGGATCGCCTCTAGAACGTCGGGCTTCTGGGCGGCGTAGTGATCCATGAACACAACCGCGCCCAGAGCCGACGCTCCTGGAGCGTCGCCGTCGGGCGGCAGGATCCGGTCGGAGAAAGCCTCCAAAGTACGGCGCTCTTGTTCGGTGAGGACCCGGGGACCCTCGCCGTTTTCAACGGCTTCGGACGCTGAGTCTGCGGCCTCCATGCATCCCGTGAGGGAGAGCGCAAGACCACCTCCAACAGCGAGGAGGCCGGTGGAGCGAAGGAAATCACGGCGGGAGGTGGGAGTCGAGGGCATACGACCTTCTCTGAAAGCAGGCAGGCAGGGCGAGCTAGGGGGAGAGTCCCGGGCCCCAAGGGCGAACAACGGCGCTAAGATGCGCGTCCTTAATTTTGGCCGCCAGTACGCGTCAGAGGGCGCTCCCTAGCCTTTGCAGCGAGTCACCGAACTCACTGCAGCGTATGGACGTGTCGATCGGCCGAGTCTTGGAACAGGCGGGGCCACGGCTTGGTGGAGCTTCGTCAGCACCTGAGGCGAAGGACGGAGGCATGATCAGCCGCTCTGTGCAGACCTCGCGCGGCCGGTATTCGTCTGCCTGTACCTTGCTGTGATGTGGACGTGGATTATGCCTTGATAGCGGGAGTTGAACCTTCGGCTGACAACGGGTCGAGGTCTAGCTGGCAAGCAAGGCCCTCAATCGGATGAGCTGTCTCGGGGTACTCGGCAGCTACCTAGTGGCGTGCTCCCGGCTCCGGGGAGGAGGGAATCTGTCCTCCGCTCCGAGCCATCCACCAAGGCTCCTCACTGCCTCAGTCACTCCAGCGGCTCCGCCACGTTGCCGCCCTACGTCTCACCCCTACCGTGCTCTCTCACGCTTCACCCCGGGTGAATCTCCTATCCGCCGCCGGCGAGTATCCCCGGTCGCAGAACCCCGTCGGGAGCATGGAAGTCCAAACCCAGAAGGGCCGCGACGACCGGAGCCACGTCCACGAGTCCCATCAGAGGGACCGTCCGACCAGGAGCGATTCCGGCTCCCCAAGCCGCGAAGCCTGTGTGGATGTCGTCCATCTCGGGGAAATAGCCGTGGGCACCCCCTGATCCAGATCGTACCGCCAGGCCGTGGGTATCGCCGATGATAGAGACCCCTGGGGCCGCAGCCAGGGCGAGAGGGCTCTCGGGATCGGCGCCCCGGGCCGCCAGTTCCTCCCGATCCACCACGCGGAAGAGTGACCGGACGCCTGGCTGTAGGGCCTCCAGCATGGCCCGCACCTCATTGACGGCATCATGGTCGGATGGGTCGCGGACACGGAGGAAGGCGCTCCCCCCTGCGGGGTGGAAGGCCGCCCGCCAGTCACCTCGATCCGGTCGGTCCTCGTGGAGACCGGCGGCCACAAGCCACACGTTGGGCGCGACCCGCGTATCAACATCGACGAAGCCATGATCCCCGGTGACGATGAAGGCCGTCCGCTCCAGGATGCCGGCCCGGTCCGCGGCCTCCACCATCCGTGCGATGGCACGGTCCACGGCCGCCACCGCCAGCCGGACTTCGGGATGCTCACGTCCTTCGGCATGCTGGTGGTAGTCCGTCTGGTTCAGGTGGACCACCAACAGGTTGGGTCGCTTTGCCTCGATGATGTGCGCCGCCATGTCGCCCACCATGTCTTCCCGGGATCGGCTCCGGCCCCAGTACCGGTCCGAGAACGGGCCCAAGGACTCGTTCTCGATCTCTTCCAGCAGCCCCGGGGGCGTGACGCGACTCCGCAGCGCCGCAGTGCTGGCGGCCGGGCCGGTCAGGTCCCCCTCCCTCCCCGGCACCGACCAAAATTCAGGGATATTGAAGTCGATGACACTTCCGGCGCTCACCGGCCAGGAGATCCCAGCAGAGGTGCCACCCGCGGCCTTCACCGCGTCCCAGAGGGTGGGCACCAGGATCTGGCTGCTCTCCATGAACCACAAGCCCGACTCTCCACCGGGCTCGAAGGGCCGGTTGTTGGTGACGCCATGGCGGGCCGGAAGCGCTCCGGTGACCAGCGTGGTGTGGGAAGGGTACGTCACCGTAGGCGTAACCCCGCGCACCTTGGTCGCGTGGGTTCCCTCGCTGGCTATGCGCTGCATCATGGGTGCCGGCCAGCGTTCCTCTAGGTAGAACTCAGGACGGAGTCCGTCTACCGAGATGAGGACCACATGGTCCGCCAATCGGTCGTTGTGGTCCTGCGCGGCGGCCGCCCCGGGCAGACCGACCAGAACGAAGAGCGCCAACACGAACGGTGGGAGGGCCCGGGGGACAGCGGCATGGCTTTGCATGGCGGAACACAATGGTGGGAGGGGTCGAGGGCCCTTGGGGTGGGCGCCGAAAGCACCCTAGATGACAGCGGTGCTTCGAGCAAGAAAGGAACGGTAGGGTTCTAGCGCTCGGTGAACTCCGAGAGGCAGGGTTCGGACCGGTGAGAGAGCGCCCCGAGAGAGCACGAATTCAGATCGGTGCGCCGACTGGGGATCGGAACTTCGGCTCGGAAAGTCTCTTGGTCTCTCACGTGCGATCTCGTAGATGCCAAGTGGAGCCGCAGGATGCCCGGACGAACGCATCGTTGCCACCTCTCCCGTAGACGGCGTCGTCGAGGAGCGCCGTTGCGGTTCGTGGCCACGGCGCGCAAGCTCCGATCCCTTCTGCCATGCACGTCACGCCACGATCGACCACTCCGTATTCGCGAGTCACTGGAGAACCGATGCGCCTCGATATCTCGAAGCCGAAGTCCGTCTGGACCGCGCTCAGCGCGCTGATGCTGTCTGCGTTCGCATATGTGCCGCTCGCGGCCGCGGTGCAGCAGTCGACCCCCCTGCCATCCGACACTGCGTCTGCGCTCGTGATCGAACCGGAGCGCACGCTTCGTTTCACGACGGACGAAGGCACGTGGGTTTCACTTGACGTTTCGCCGGACGGTGAGCGGATCGCTTTCGATCTCCTCGGAGATCTCTACACGATCCCGATTGCGGGTGGCCAGGCGACACGCCTCACACAGGGGATGGAATTCGATGCGACGCCACGCTGGTCGCCCGACGGTTCGAGAATCGCATTCATTTCGGATCGTGACGGCGGAGACAATCTCTGGGTCGTTTCCCCGAACGGGTCGGGCCTTCGCAAGCTGACGAAGGAAATCGACAGCGCGCTCGGGTCTCCTGAATGGACCCCGGACGGTCAGTACCTCGTGACCCGTCGGTTCGGCCCCTACCCTTCGGCCGAGAACTACCTCACCAACGTCCCTCTCTGGATGTATCACGTGGACGGCGGCTCAGGGATTCAGGTGTTTCCCCAGAGCCCCACGAGGAAGTCGACCAATACGGGGGCCGCGTTCTCCCCCGACGGTGGGACCCTCTACACGTCGTCGCACGGTGGCGGCTACGCGGGCGAGACCCTGGGCAGCTACCAAGTGCTCGCGTTCGACCTCGAGACCGGTGAAGAGACGCGACTCACCGCCGGCTCCGGGGGTGGACTCCGTCCGATCGCGTCGCCCGACGGCAAGTGGCTGGTGTACGCAACCAGAGCCGGCGTTCGAACGGCGCTGAGGATCCGCGACCTGAGCACGCACGAAGACAGTTGGCTCGTCGAAGAGACGCAGCGCGACGATCAGGAGGGCTACGCTCCGAACGACGTCTTTCCGGGTTACTCGTTTACCCCGGATTCGCGCGCGGTCGTGTTCTACGGCGGTGGGAAGATCAAGCGCGTCGAACTCGACACCCGCGAAGTCAGTGTCATTCCATTCTCGGTCGACGTCGAGATCGAAATGGGAGAGCGCCTCTTCATTCCACTCGAAATCCCCGACGGACGCCTGCCCGTCACCCAGTTGGTGTCCGTAGCTGAATCGCCGGATGGCAGCCAGATCGCCTTTTCGGCAGTCGGGAAGTTGTGGACGGCCGGCCGGGGTGGTGCGGGCATTGGGGCACCGGAGCGACTGACCGACCAGGAGGAGCGCGCATACTATCCGGCGTTCTCTCCTGACGGTGCGTGGGTCGCATACATCACCTGGTCGGATTCCGAGGGCGGGCACGTCTGGAAGGCCCGCGCGGATGGTGGTGGCAGGCCGCAGCGCCTGACCGCGGATCCTGCGTACGTGCGCTTCCCGGAATGGAGTCCAGAAGGTGATCGGGTCGTCTATTCGTCGTCGCCGAGGCGGGTAGGGCTCGGCGCGGGTCCGGTTGCAACGCTCGGAGAGCTTCGCTGGGTTTCCGCCGAGGGTGGGGAGCCTACGACCATCATCCAAGGCGACGCCCGCTCCGCGGCGGTAACCGAGGGTGGTGGCCACGGGGGACGGGTCTACTTCACGGAAGATGTCCCGAACAGCGAGCCTGGCTTCAACGCGAACACGACCACGGCGGTCGTCTCGGTTCGCTTGGATGGAGCGGACAAGCGCACGCACGCCAAGATCAGTACTAAAGCAGGCGTGGAAGTGCGCGTCTCACCGGACGAGCGTTCTCTGTTGGTCATGGATCGTGACGACGTCTACGTGCTACCACTTCCTGCGGCGGGAGGAGATGGTATCGCGGTGAACTTCCAATCGCCCTCCGTTCCCCTGCGTCGGATCACGACTGAGGGAGCGAACTACGCCGCATGGGCGGACGGTGGAAGCACCGTCGCGTGGAGCTTCGCCAACCACTACTACCGGGCGCCGCTTGAGGCGGTCATGAGTGATCCGGAATCGAACAGCTGGGGCATTAGCCACGAGGTGGTCACGCTCACGGTGCCGCGCTCAATCCCTCAGGGTGAGGTGCTTCTCCGCGGTGCGCGCATCATCACGATGAACGGCGATGAGATTATCGAACGCGGTGACCTTCTCGTGCGCAACAACAGGATCGTCGAGGTCGGGGTGAACGTCCCGGCACCTCCCGGGGCGGAGGTCATCGACGTTTCGGGCACAACCATCATGCCGGGCATCGTCGATACACACGCACATCCCAAGACCGGTTCGGAACTCGCACCCGATCAGGAGTGGTCCATCGCCGCGAATCTCGCGCACGGGGTCACCACGACACGCAATCCGTCTGGGACCCGATGGAACGTCGCCTGGGGTGAGCTTATCGACGCAGGCGAGATGGTCGGATCGCGGATCTACGCGACCGGTCCTCCGCTCACGAGTAACAACATTCAGGTTCGGAATTACAATGATGCGCTGCGCGCCGTGCGCCGCTACAAAGCCCAAGGCGTGAATTCGCTCAAACAGTACTTGCAGCCCCGCCGGATTCAGCGGCAGTGGATTCTTAAGGCGGCGCACGCAGAGGGAATCAACACCACCAACGAAGGCGCCGCCGACCTGAAGATGGATATATCGATGGCCATAGACGGCTTCACGGGCATCGAGCACTCGCTCGGCCAGGTGCCGCTCTACAAAGACGTGATCACGCTCTTCGCCGAAGCGAAGATCGCCTATACGCCGACCCTCGGCGTCGCATACGGGGGCCCCGCGGGCGATGGTTATTGGCGGGCGCGGGTCGACTTGGACAAGGACCCCAAGTCGGCGCTCTTCACTCCGAGCGAGTTGCTCGTACGGACCCGACGACGTCCGATCATCGTCGAAGAGGACTACAACTTCCCGGATATCGCTCGGGGCCTCAGAGACATCGTCCGGGCCGGTGGGATTGGAGGCCTAGGGTCGCACGGGCAGCAGGACGGCATCGCTGCCCACTGGGAGCTCTGGATGCTCCAGAGCGGTGACATGACCAACATGGAAGCGCTCCAGATCGCCACGATTCAGGGAGCGCTATCGATCGGGTATGAGACGGACCTCGGCTCGATCGAGGTGGGCAAGCTCGCGGACCTCATCGTGCTGAACAGCAACCCGCTCGACGACATTCGTAACTCGACAGACATACGCTATGTGATGAAGAACGGCGAACTCTACGAGGGAGACACGCTCGATCGTGTCTGGCCCAGCGCGCGGCCGTTCCCCATTCCACACTGGGTTCGTGAGCAGCAGGCACTCGAAGCTCTTCGGGGAGGAAATTGAGATGTGTGACTACGAAGTGAGCGCGACTCGACCCGCAGTCCGTGCGGCGTTTGCGCGTTTGATGGTCGGCGCGGTCGTCGGTGGCTTGTTCGCCGTGGCCCCGTCCGTGCCGATCGCCGCCCAGGCCGTCCGCTTTGAGCCGGAACAGCTCGCGGCCCTCGAGTGGCGACAGATTGGACCGGCCAGCCAGGGAGGACGCGTAACGGACATTGAGGCGCTCCCGAGCCGGCCATCCACGATCTACGTCGGTACCGCATCTGGAGGCGTCTTCAAGTCGGTCAATCATGGGACGACATGGGTGTCGGTGTTCGACGAGCAGGCGACGCTTTCGATTGGCGACATCGCGGTCTCGCGCTCCCATCCCGATCATGTGTGGGTGGGCACCGGCGAGGCCAACAACCGCAACAGCTCTCCCTGGGGGGAGGGCGTTTATCGATCGACCGACGGCGGCGTGACGTGGCAGCTCATGGGGCTCGAGGAGACGCGCCACATCGGCAAGGTTCTGATCCACCCCACCAATCCGAACGTGGTTTGGGTCGGGGCACTCGGGCACCTCTTCGGGCCGAACCGTGAGCGCGGCATCTACAAGACGGAAGACGGCGGTGCCTCGTGGGATAAGGTGTTTGAAATCGATGAGAACACGGGGGTCGTCGACATGGAGATGGACCCCTCCGATCCGGCCACGATCTACGCCGCCGCCTACCAGCGGCAACGCCGAGCGTACGGCTTCAACGGGGGCGGACCCGGCGGAGGTCTCTACAAGTCGAGCGACGGCGGAGAGAACTGGACGGAGCTGACCAACGGTCTACCGGAAGGGAACAAAGGACGAATCGGCATCGATGTCTCGCAGGAGAATCCGAACATCGTCATGGCGATCGTCGAAGCCGAGGACGGAGGAATCTTCCGGTCGGAGGATCGGGGTGAGAGCTGGACCAAGGTGAACGCCCTGAATCCTCGTCCGATGTACTACTCGGCGATGTACATGGACCCGAATGACGACGAGCACGTTTATGTGCTCGGGACGTACATGCACCGCTCTCGTGACGGTGGCCAGACGTTTGAACAGGTCGAATTTGACGAGCCCGGCTCCTATGGAATCGGCGTGCACGTCGACAACCACACGCTCTGGATCGATCCCGCGGATTCTGATCACGTCATGCTCGGGAACGACGGCGGCGTCTACTTCAGCTTTGACGGAGGCGATCGGTGGACGATGGCGAACAACCTGCCCATCGGTCAGTTCTACGACATCGCGTTCGACATGGCAGAGCCGTACAACGTCTATGGCGGGTTGCAGGACAATCAGTCGGTGTATGGGCCCTCCACCACGCGCAGCATCAAAGGCATCCTCAATCAGCACTGGGTCGTCTCCGATTTCGGGGACGGCATGGTCCAGGCAGCCGACCCTGAAGATGCCCGATACGTGTACACGAGCTCTCAGGGCGGCGCGCTCATCCGCCACGATCCGCGTACCGGCGACCGAAAGGTCATCAAGCCGTTCCCGACCGACACCGCCGAGACGTATCGCTACTACTGGACGGCGCCCTTCACGCTGTCACCACACGATCCCGCTACGATCCACCTCGGTGGGAATCGCCTCTTCACCACTCGGAACAGGGGCATGAGTTGGACCGCCTCTCCCGACCTCACCCGGCAGCTAGATCCGGATTCGATCCCGATCATGGGGGTGCTGTCCGATTCGACCACGCTGTCCCGCAACGATGGTGTCTCCGGCTACGGGCACATCACGAAGATCTCGGAGTCCCCCGTCGTACCGGATGTGCTTTGGGTCGGGACCGATGACGGCCTGGTTCAGGTCAGCCTGGACGGTGGCCGAAACTGGAATGAGGTGGGGGAGAACGTTCCGGGCCTCGACGCTCCGATGTTCGTGGGTCACGTGGAGGCGTCCTCAGCAGCGGCTGACCGAGCTTACGTCGCCTTCGACGGACATTGGGATGACGACTACGACCCGCATCTGTTCGTGACGGATGACCTCGGTCAATCGTGGAGGCGGGTAACGAACGGACTCGAGGGATCAGTGCGCGTGATCCGCGAGCATCCCGATAACGAGGACGCGCTCTTCGCGGGAACCGACGAGGGTGTGTTCTTCTCGCTCGATCGTGGGTCGAGTTGGACCCGCCTGAACAACAACATGCCCCGCGTGCCGATCCATGACCTCGAGATCCATCCGCGGGACAACGATCTCATCGCCGGTACCCATGGCCGGAGCATCTGGATTCTCGACAACGTCGGGGTGCTTCTCGGTCTGGACCAATCAGCGCTGGAGCGGGGCCTGTATGTCTCGCCTGTGAATTCAGCGACGATCTTCCAGCCCAAGTACGACGTGCCCAGGCTCGGGCACGGGGCTTTCCGCGGGCCGAACGCGGAGTACGGCGCGCTGCTCAACTACTACCTGCCCTCGGCCCTCGACGACGGCGTCCGGATCAGAGTGAGAGACGCGCGTGGTGCGACGGTTCGCAGCTTTGCCGGCCCCGCCGCGGCAGGATTCAATCGAGTGTCGTGGGATCTTCGCATGCAGCCGCTCCCGATGGATACGACGATCTATCCGGCCCCGACTCTCGACGTGGGACCACGCGGTCCGTTCGTTCTGGCAGGCACCTACCAGATCGAAGTCGAGGCTGGCGGGGCCCGACAGGTCACTGACGTTGAGGTTCGAGCAGACCCGCTCCTCGATCTGAGCGAAGAAGAGCAGCAGCGTCGTTACAACTTCACGCTCTCGCTATACGACCTGCAGGGCCGCGAGTACTACGCGGCGGTCCAGGGGAACACGGTCGCGCGGAGCGCAGGCGAGGCGCTCGATTCTCTCGAAGCGATGGACGTCGAGGAGAGCGACCTGGAGATGGCTGACTCGCTCCGCAACGTGATCGAGGCCGCGGCCGATGAAGTCATGAGCGACAATGGCTCGCTGCGTGGCTGGTGGCGTGGCTTGATCGGTGAGTTCGACGGCGGTCCGTCGACGCAGGGAACGATGACCGGGCCGACGGACGATCAGGTGAGGCGCCTACTCCGCACGGAGTCCGAATTTACGGAAAGCCTGGTGGAACTCGATCGCGTGATTCTGGAGGTGGTGCCGGCGCTTAACGCCCTCCTCGAGCGATTTGATCTCGGGCCGGTGACCGTGCTGAGAAGGGAGAACCTAATCAGCTGAAGGCTGTCCAGTCCGCGGTATCCAGCTCGACGATCTCGGCCTGGAGGAGGCCCTCCAGTTGCACGGTCAGGCGTACTACGGTCACCGGCAGCGAAAAGCGCCGGTGACCGGCCGCACCCGGGTTGAAGTAGAGCACGTAATCCTTGACCGGGTGGGCTTCCACTCGGTGAAGCGGTCGAAGGTCCGAGATACAGGCTGCCTGCGTGGGCACGGACTACCGGACGCTCGCGAAGGTCTACGACAACGTGACGCCGGAGGACCAGCTCGCCGCGTTCGAGGCGGCACAAGAGAAAGCGACAAACACCATGAGCGGGAGGCAGGAGCGTAGAATCCGAAACCCCGCACGGCCAAGAGGCCAAGCGGGGCAGAGGGTTCCTTCAGTGGGCCTGGGAATATTTGACCTGCGCTCCTCTCCGGCGCTGACCGCGCCTCCGAGTGAACTTCCGGCTTCAGCTTGGTGCCCGTCGTGAGGTCGGCAGTTCAAATCCTAGACCGTACTGACGAAGAAAGCCCGCCAGGTCAGGACGACCAAGCGGGCTTTCAAAGTGGGCCTGGGAAGATTTGAACTTCCGACCTCACGCTTATCAGGCGTGCGCTCTAACCAACTGAGCTACAGGCCCCTTTGGGGCTCCCCAGCGCACACCAACTGGGAGCCGGAAAAGCTAAACGAGCCCCACCCGCGGTTCAACCGCCTGGGACCGGTAACTCCCCTCATTATGGAGGTACTCGACGACGCTATTCGAGGGGTCGCGCGTCGCCGCGTCGGCCCCCCGGCGCAGTTAGTTGTCTACGCCCAACAACTCCATGACGACGGACTCGAGCCGGGTCATCCCGGCCGCCCGCCCGAGTGCGACCGCTTCGTCGGCGGGCATGTCTTGCAACCACGCCGCACGGAGCGCGAGTAAGGCGCCAACGCGATTGCCGCTCGCGCAGTAGAGGACGGTGTCTTCGCCATCAGAGTCACGCAACAGTGCATCCAGCGCTTCGACATTTTCACGGGTGAGGTCGGCCCCGCCACGAATCGGAAGCCGCGCGAAGCTGGCTCCTGCACCGAGGCCGGCTTCTTCCCATCCGGTTCCGTCTTCAGATGTCGGGCGCAGGGAGATGAACCGATCAAATCCGGCGTCCACCAATTGGGCGACCTGCGCTTCCGAGGGCTGTGCGCCCGTCACCATGTGGTCCATGGGCTGTCGCGCGTTGCGGAGGCCGGCAGACGTTGCACGGGCAAGCGTCGGCACGGCGGCAGGAGCCTCTTCGGTGATCTGCCCCGCGTCGGGCTCACTGCCCGAGCATGCGGCCATAGAGAACCCTAGTAACGCCACGATCACGACGTTGGATGACTTCACGAACATTTCTGGTCTCCAGGCGTCACTGGCGGACGCCCCGAAGGAGGACTATTGAGGGCTAGCAGAGGCCGTTTGTGCCACTGAAGAGTAGCCCTACTCCGGGAGCCTAAGCGACAGGTGTAGGTGATCTGCCGTCCCCACGTGCCGGAGCGAATTGAAGCCCAGCGCCCAAAAGCCGAGCTCGACCGCCCGGTTACGCCACTCGGCTCGTTCCGTCGTTCGAAGGTCCAACGCGTGGACGAAGCCGTCGTCCTGTGCGAAGTGGAGCGAGGCCTCGTTCACGGGAAGCCCCATGGCGAAGTAATCTTGCTCTGTGCGGCCCGCGTCGGTGATGACCGACGCGGGATCCACGAGGATCAAAAGGCTCGACGCGATCCGTAGCAATGGATGGAGGGCCACGTACTCGGCGCGCACATCAGGAGCCTTCACGTTCGCGCTCGCCACGTAGATCAATCCATACCCGACGTAGGCGAGCGCGACGAGAGCCGCACCTCGGGTCATGATCCACCGCACGCCCTTCCCTGCACCCACCGTCCGGCTGAAGCGCCAGGCATACAGTGACAGCAGCAGAGCAGTCGCAATCACAGCCAGACCGAATGCAGGCCACGTACCCATCGCCCACTCCCGGTACGCGAACACACCACCGCGAATGAGGACCGCCATGGGCATCGTCGCGAGGACGATCCCCATGGCGAGCCATTTCAAAATCCTGAGCGAAAGCGACTTGAGCTGCTTCTTCGCCCCGACCTGAGCTTCCCCTACGGCTTCGTGAAGCGAGCCGTAGTCGATTCTCAGATTACCCATCCGCCGCCTCCCCAGCCCCCCCTAGTCCTCCCTAGTCAGCCCTAGTTCCCCTCTACCGGAGGGATGGCCTCCATAAGCAGGTCGAACGCCGCATTCAGTGCCTGTCCGCCGGGCCGTGACCCGGTGTACTTACCCAGACGAACAATTACGAGGTCGTGTGTCGGCACGATCGTCGTGCTCTGTCCGCCGGCCCCGCGCATGCCATAAGCACTCGCCGGGAGACTGGCCCATCCCTCGTTTCCGTTCACCCAAAAGAACGCCCCGCCGTACAACAGGCGCCCGTCCGCCACCCATCCGGGGGCCAGCGAACTGGCATACTCCACGAAACCCTCCGGGAGAATCCGCTCGCCGTCCCACATCCCGTCCTGCAAATACAGATTCGCGAGCCGAGCCCAATCCCTCGGAGGCATGAAGTCGTACCCCTGCGCGAGGAAGTTCCCGTATGGGTCCGTTTCAACGATCACATCCCGCATGCCGATTCTGTCGTAGAGGTTCCGCTGCGGGAACGAGTGGTACTCTTCCCCTCTCCCTTCGACGCCGAGTCGGAGCAAGTAGTTGGTCAGGACCGGATCGGTGTTCCGGTACCGACCGACGACACCCGGTTCCCACTGCTGCGGGCGGGTCGCTGCGTACTCGAAGGAATTCACGGTGCCTGTGTAGAGGTAGTAGTGGTCCTCGTAGGTCGTGTCCGAGACGTGCTCCGGATCCCCCGGGGCGTTGATTCGGATCCCGCTCGACATCTGCATGATGTCGCCGATGCGAATTTCCTGCCGCGGATCACCGTCTGCCTCGTACCACTCCGGGATCGGGGCTGGCTGCCACAGTTCGTACGTGCCTTGTTCAATGAGCACGCCCATGAGCGAACCCGACAGGCTCTTGCCCATGGACCACGACTCGAGCGGCGTATGGATGTCGATGCCATCCGCATACCGCTCGCCCAGGATCCGGCCCTTGTAGGTGACAACGAACCCCAGCGTCATCGCGTCTGCACTGCCGAAACCCACTTCGATCGCTTCCTGGACCTTGGCCATATCAACTTCCGCAGGGAACGGCTCGTCGGAGAGCACGTCGCCCATAGGCCACGGTGTCGTGGCTGCCGGCGGCAGGTTTCGAGCGACATCGGTCGGCGTAAAGTAGATCGAATCTTCTCCGATCGGCGACGCTACACAGCCCTGGTTCTTGTACTTCTTAGCCGTCCGGACGGTGCCGTCCGGGAGCGTGAGCGTTACGCGCTGGTCCTCAAAGTCGACGACCGTGTCGACCACGTGTGCGCGTTCGGGGAATGGACTCGTGAATCCGCCCACGTTGGCCGCGGCATCGGCCGGGTCGAGTCCGGTCATGAACACACCGGAGCAGAGTACTGTGGCAAAGCCCGCGGTCTGGTGATGCAGCGCCTCCCCCGGAGGCGGGGTGTACTCGGTCGGGAGTTCCAGCGACGCACCTCGTGCGACGACATCGATCTCACCGCCCGCTTCGCTGACCCCTTCCTCACTGCCACCGCAAGCCACCAATCCAATCGTGGCCAAAACCGCAACTCTTGAACTCCGCACGCGTGCCTCCTAGGTGTTTGGTCTACGGAGAACGTGCCGAGCAATCGCCCTGCGGACAAGCCGAAACCGTCACCGCCCTAAACCCCGACCAGGGAAGTCCAACTGTGGTCCCAACCACCCGCGGACCGTATGATGCCCGCCTGAATTTAGCCACACCTGTGGAGACCCCCCATGATTTCACGTCGTAACTTCTTAGGCACCTCCGCGACTGTCGCGGCTGGAGCAGCCCTCGCCGGTTGTGATGCCCCGGCCACATCCAGCGCGGACGACAGCGAGCTTCCCCCGTCGATCGCACGTCTAGAGTCTTGGGCAAACCGCGCCACCCCCATCACGACTGAGGAACGCGCCGCCCGCGTCGAGAACGCCAAACGGCTGATGCGCGCTGACAACGTGGATGCGCTCGCGCTCTGTGGCGGCACCTCCATGGTCTACTTCACCGGCATTCGGTGGGGCGGCAGCGAACGCCTATTCACGGTGGTCATTCCCGTCGAGGGCGACGCCTTCGTGGTTTGTCCGGCCTTCGAAGAGGATCGTGCACGCGAGCAACTCGCTCTTGGTCCGCTGGGTGGCGGTCAGGTCTACACGTGGGAAGAGCATGAGAGTCCGTACGATCGCGTGGCCCAAGGCCTCGCCGACCGCGGCATCCGTAGCGGGTATCTCGGGGCCGAAGAGACCATGCAGTTCCGCTTCAGCAACGGCATCGCCATGGCGGCTCCTGAAGTCACCGTCGTAGACGCTACCCCGATCACGGCTGGCTGCCGTGGCGTGAAGGACGATCACGAGATCGCTCTCATGACGCTCGCCAACGAGGTCACGCTCACGGCGTACAAAGCAGCCTACCACGCCATGGAAGAAGGGATGACCCAAGGCGACGTGAGCCGTCTCATCAGCATGGCACACGACCGTCTCGGCTTTGCGGGCGGTGCGAGCGTCCAGACAGGGGAATGGTCGGCGCTCCCGCATGGCTCAATCACCCCGCAGGTCATCAGCGAAGGCACGATCCTCCTGATCGACGGAGGATGTGGTGTCGAAGGGTACCGGTCCGACATGAGCCGCACGTTCGTGCTCGGCCAGCCGACCGACATCATGACCGAGCGCTTCGAGATCGAGCACGCTGCGCAGACCGCCGCCTTCGAAGCCGCAGCTCCCGGGGTCCTTCCTGAAGCAGTCGACGCAGCAGCACGGAAGGTGATCGAGGACGCAGGCTACGGACCGGGATACACCTACTTCACACACCGCGTCGGCCACGGGATCGGGATGGATGGGCACGAATGGCCGTACCTAGTGAAGGGCAATCAAACCCCGCTGCTGAAGGGCAATGTCTTCAGCGACGAACCGGGCATTTACGTGCCGGGTGAGTTCGGGGTTCGTTTGGAAGATTGCATGTACATCACGGACGACGGCGCGGAGATGTTCACGCCGCAAAGCCCGTCGCTGGAAGATCCGTTTGGGAACTGGGAGCACTAGGCACTCAGAAGTACTTGAATTTCATGGAGATTCTCATGGCGCATCGCCATTTGAGCAGCATCACGAATGGCGTCGGAACCCTGGGCGCAGTACTGGCCGTCGCGCTCGGGGCAACGGACGCCAAAGCCCAGGCGCCATCGGCTGAGATCCAGATCGCCCAGGCCGTTCTGGCTGGGCCAGCTGGACAGCGTGCTGGAGCAAAAGTGGTCGGCTTCCGCGACGACGGTACCACGCTGACGCTGCGCGAGGGCTCGAATTCGCTTATTTGCCTAGCGGACAATCCGACGCAGGAAGCGTGGAGTGTCGCGTGTTATGCGGACTCGATTGACCCTTATATGTCTCGCGGCAGAGAACTCCGTGAGAACGGTGTGACGGATTCCCAAGAAGTAACGCAACGCCGATGGGACGAAGCAGACGCCGGGACTCTCGCCATGCCTGAGGCACCCGCCACCGTCTACATCATGCACGGGGAAGGTTATGACGCTGAAGCGGGTGAGATCATCGCCCCGTTCCTCCGCTGGGCGATCTACACGCCGTGGGCGACAACTGAGTCCACCGGGCTCCCGCAGCAACCGACCGGCCCCTCAGCTCCATGGATCATGTTCGCCGGAACACCCGGAGCACACATCATGATCACGCCGGCGCCCCCGGGCGGCGGCAACTAGCGTTCGAGTTCGCGTGTACCCACGACGTAACTTCCTGCGGTAGCTCCCCATGGGGGCCACCGCGGCACTCAGCCTCCGTCCATCTCCCCGGTCGGCCCCGATGCTTCGCCATCCGGAGCCTAGGGAGGGCATCACAGGCGACGGCATCCTGAGCAGGGAGACCCTGTCGGCCTTCCCTGAGTCGACGTTCGAGATCTACGACATGGTTCGGGAGATCTCAAACGTCGCAGACGGAATCGGCTGCGCATGCGGATGCGCCGCACTCCCCGGCTATCAGGCGCTTCTGACGTGTGATCACGACGACGGAATGGCGACGGAATGCCACATCTGTCAGGGCGAGGCCAGGCTCGCGTACCGACGAGCCATCGACGGGCGTTACGGTTGATCGCATCAAAGCGGGCTACTGCACTTCCACCCGCCCCTTCCCTCTAGTCAGATCACCCACAGAGGTGCGAAGCACCTGCTCATCGGGCGATGGGACTCCGAGCACATACTGCACCTCCGCACCGTACTCCTCATTCTCCACGACGATGTCCAACTCGTCGATGAGGCGCTGCATACCGTCCACATCCGCATACCCGACCGTCACGACGAGCCACACGCGGGCGACCTTCTCGTCCGTGGGCAGTGTTTCGAGAGCGAGCTTCACACCACCTGAATAGGCCCTAGCCAAGCCTCCAGTGCCGAGCTTCACGCCCCCGTAGTACCGCGTGCACACGGCGACGATCTCGCCCACTCCACCATGAAGTAACGATGTAAGCATTGGCCGACCGGCCGTCCCATGTGGTTCCCCGTCGTCACTCATCCCAATGTGTGTGGTAGACGCGGGAGGACCCGCTACGAACGCCCAGCAGTGGTGAGTCGCGTCGGGGAATTCGTCCCGGATAGTCTGAATGAAGGCCTGAGCAGCCTCCGCGTCCGGAGCGTGCGCCGCAGTGGTGATGAAACGCGACCGCTGAATCGTCTCATCGACTCGATGGACTCGGGAAGGGATCGGGTACCGGGCGGAATCAGCCATCTCGCAGAGCGTCCGGACGCATTGAGCGATCGAGCCCCTGCCCTAACTCCACGCTGATCTCTGCGAGGGCCACCACGTCTTCCAGAGCTGTGCGGAAGTTCACGACACACATGCGCAGCGCGTAGATCTCTCCGATCAAGGCGTTCGACACGAACGCCTGTCCGCCTTTTCCCATAGCGTCCTGGATGCCCTGATTGAGCGCGTTCAGGTATTCGAGCACGGCGGGCTCGCGGCTGCGTTCCGCCAAGTCCGTAGGCACGTACCGGTACGTCGTGATGCTCAGGCCCTGCGTGAACGTCTCGAGGTGCGTGTGTTCGACCGCGAGGCCGTGAAACGCCCGTGCCAGCTCGATATCCTCTTCGATCATCTGCTGATACCCAGCTCGGCCCACCTGCTTGAGCTGGAGCCAGACCTTGAGCGCGCGGAAGCCTCGCGAGTTCTGGAGGCCCCGCTCGAAGAAGTTCACGCCCTCTTCTTCCTGGAAGCGGTAGTACTCGGGCCGGTAGGAGAAGGCGGCTAAGAGCGCTTCGCGGTCCCGAACAAGCACACACCCGGCTTCGAGCGGAGCGTAAAGCCACTTGTGAGGGTCGAGCGCGACCGAGTCCGCCAGAGTGATGGCCTTGAGTTCAGGCGGCACGTTGTCGGCCGCGGCGGCGAAGGCGCCGTACGCTCCATCCGCATGCAGCCAAAGGTTGAATTCGTCACACAGCTCTCGAAGCGCGGGGAGGTCGTCCACGGCGCCGGTGCTCACCGAACCCGCCGTCCCGACCACCATGAACGGATCGTCTCCACTGGCCAGATCAGCCTCGATCGCCACCCGGAGCTTCCCGACGTCTATGCAATCCTCCGCGTCGTTTTCGATCCACCGGATCGAGTCGACACCCATCCCGGACAGGTCCGCGGCTTTCTGGATCCACGTGTGAGTCCCGGCCGATGCGTAGACCCGAAGCGTCCGCCTCTCCGCACTGTGCATGCCCGCTGCCCGAACGTCCCAGGGTGCCTTCGCAGCCCGGGCTGCCCAGAAGCCGAGCATGTTTGCGACGTTGCCGCCGCTCACCAAGACGCCGTCCCCGTCCGTCGGAAATCCGATCAGCTCGGCAATCCAGCGCACCGCCTGTGATTCGATCTCGGACGCCATCGGCGAAAGAAACCATCCGCCGAGATTGGGATTCACCGCTGAGGCCAGAAGGTCACCCAAGATTCCGATCGGGGCGGGTGCAGCAGTGATGTATCCGAAGAAGCGCGGGTGTCCGTTGTAGAGGGAGTTGTCGATGAGCATGTCCGCGGTCTCACGCATCAGACCGGCCGCATCGGTGCCCGCCTCGGGCAGCCCCGCGTCCGCACCCAGCACTTTCCTCATCTCGGCCGGATCTGTGTCCGGGCCCAGCCGACGATCCCCCATGCCGGACAGCAAGTCAGCGATCTGATCGACAAGCGCATGACCGATTTCAGCGAACTCATCCGCTCCGAGCTCAAGCGGAGTCGTGCAGCCCGCGAGGGAGATTTCGTCCGTGTTCATTCAAGCGCTCCGAAAAATCGAATGCTCGCGATGCACGGACCCGTCAACGCGGATCCATGCTTCCTAAGGTGTGATACAGAAACTGGCTCGGGTTCGGCTCACACGAGTCAACGAAACACCCGGTTACCCGGAGGACATCCGGTCTAGGAACGTTCGCTCCGAGGATGTCAGCGTTCCGGGGCCGTCCGACTCCACCTTGCCGAGGAGTCGCTCTACCTCTTCGCGATTCAGCTCATGCAGCCCGTCAAGGGAAATCCCTTTCCATCTGGCCTGAGCAATCTTGTCACCCACGACACCCTTAGGAGTGGCCTGGGGGTGCAGTTGCTTCTGGAACGACCTCTGCGCCGAGCCCTTCTTCCACTCCCACCACTTGAGGAAAGCGAACGCGAACGCGATTCCGCCCAGATGAGCGAAGTGGGCTGTCCCAGATCCAGCGGAAGGATTGATTCCCGAGTAGAGGCTCCCGAAGACCAGCAGTGATGCGAGCAGCCAAGCCTCGACGGGCAAGATCCCCCAGATGTAGATCCGCTCACGCGGCCAGAACATGGCAAAGCCGAGGAGGATGCCGTACACGGCACCCGACGCACCCACGACCGGGGCGGTCCGGTTGAAGGCCAGATGGAAGACGGCACCGCCGAGTCCTGCCAGGAAGTACAGCCAGAGGAAGCCCTTCGCGCCGAGCCGATTCTCCAAACGCGGCCCGAAGAAGAACAGGCCGATCATGTTGAAGAACAGATGGCCCATTCCGGCGTGGAGAAACATGTAGGTCACGACGCCCCACGGCCGAAATAGAGCGAACGGCAGCGGATACAAGACCAATAGCTGGTATAGCGGAGAGCTGGGCTGCGCCAACAAGAAGATCGCAACGTTGGCGATCAGCAGCCGTTTTACCCAAGTCGTCAGTGGTGCCATGCGGTCCTCTACCCCTCCCTACCCGTTCTGAGTTTCATCGAAGAAGTAAACAAAATGTGCCGGGATTCGGAAAACAGTGCTCGACAGTCGACCTTGTCGAACATCAACCTGTTTGGGCTTCGCCGGGCACTACGCACCGAGTGAGACGGACCCCGCACAACTCAAGTTGATCGAGTAGTGCGCGACCGGAACTAGCGACGGCCGTTGCCGTCCCCCTCCTCCTCCTCTTCTGACTCCGGCTTCGTCCAGAAATCGTCGTTTGCCGGCGCCTGAGCCGCTACTTCGCTCGAGTACAGGGCCGCGTTGAAGAGGACCTTGAAGGTCCCGAATGGCTGCCCTCTCCACTGTGGCCGGAGGCCTAGGAGCACAACTCTTCCGTCCCCATACTTCACGTCGAGCGCGGCCGCATACCCCTGGACGTGCTCCTCCCCCAAGTAGTAGCCGGACATGAGCGGCGAGCCGTTTTCGGAATACTTGGCGAGCACATGACCTTCGAAGCCCTCCTCGGTCGTGAACACAGGGCTGCCACCAATGAAGACCTTGGACCGCTCTTCCATTCCGCTCATGACGGGATGCGATGGATCCACGAGCAACTCGACGATCGCGCCACCCGCGAAGTACTCGTCGCGCGGGACCCCCTGGATCACATTGGACACAGGCAAATGCAGCTCATCGATCGCGAGCTGACTCGAGCCGTTGACCGTCACGAGTGTGCCGCCAGCCCTCACGAACGCGTCGATCTCCCGCACGCCCTCCGCACCAATACCACCCGCATACCGCGGCGGAACCGTGCCCGGCGCAAAACCATTGATGATCTGTCCCGCTCGTATGTCGGCTAACACGATCACGTCGTAGCGCGACTTCAGGTCGCCGGCGCGAACATCCGCATTGTACAGGTTGGTGTGGTCGATGCCGTACATCTCCATCAACCAGCGCGACCAGCCCTCGTCCATGCTGGCCCTCCACGGCCGGTACAACCCGATGCGAGGCTGATCGACGGCGGTACCGGCGGAACCCCCACGAGACGCGCGCAGCGCGTAGTCGGCCACCAACTCGTTCTGCACACCTCCACTCAATCCTGTGACGATCCAACGGCCACTGGAGCCACCCTCACCATCGGACCCAGCCACACCCGACTGAAAGCGGACACTCCCGCCGCGACGCCAAGCCTCGGCAAGCGCCTTGTACGAATTGTTCTGGGCAGGGTCCAGAATCAGCGAACCGCCACCACCCGACGCGGCTCCGGCAGGCGGGACGATTCCTCGCGCCACAGGATGGCTGTCGAAGCCAACGTCCGGCGGCGAGTCCCAAGACTGTGCATCACCCTCAGCCAGCCAGCCGAGCGGCTCGGACGACAGATCTTCCATCGCTCCGCGAACGCTGGCATCCAGGGGAGTGCGAGCCTCGATCACACGCACGCCGAACAGATACGGAAGGGTCCAACCGGACACATCATAGGGCTGCTCAGGCGGGCCCTCCGGGTAGTCCCGCAGATCGGGATAGTCCTGCACAGCGAAGAGCTGGCGTACAAAATTTGCGTTGGGCTGATCCATCGGAATCACCCACGTACCGGCAGGGTGGGACACACCGTCCAGAGTCACCGCGCTCGCTAGCCGCTTCACGTCGATCCCGTTGTAGGCCAAACGGCGGAGCATCTCGACGGCCGCGACCGGGTCTCTCTGATCCTGCTCAATGAAGAACCCGTACGGAGGTCCGGCCCTGAACTGCGCTACGACGTCTCTGGCGGCTTGATAGCGGTTGTAGAGAAGGTCGTTCTTGTACTTCGCCGCGACGTCGAGGACGGACACTGAAGCCGTGAGCATGTAGTCGACCGCATCACCAATTCGCCACCAACCACCCTCCCACGGGCTCGAATAGAGCGACTGTGGGCGTAACTCACGCTGGTCCTGCGGAAAATCGTTGACCGTGTAGAAGTGCGGAGTGGCGTACCGGTACAGCGCCGTCTCAGTGAGCAGGGAGGCAACGTTGTGGAAGTTGTTCGCGTGGTCCATGAAGCCGGGATACCAGTTGTCGAACCCGCTCCCCATGTGCATCGCACCCTTCTGGCCGCGCTCCTCAAGCGCCTGAGCCATCGACATGCCGATCAAGTTGACCGTCCGCCACATGAGCGGGTGCACGTTCTGGCTGATGGGCTCCGCGAACGGAGGGATCCAAATGCGGGTCGGGAAAGGGGCCGTCTGGTGATGGTTGTAAATGATCTGTGGCTCCCAGTACCGATCGACGCGCGTGACCGCCCGTGACTCGATCTGATTGATCATGTAGCCATCACGGTTGTTGTCGTGACCGATGTACTTCTGGTACAGGAACGGCGTCCCAGACACTTCGTATTGGGTGCCGAGGTTTTCGTAGTACCAGTCGGATACGAGTGTCTGCCCGTCCGGGTTGATGCTGAACCACAACACTAGGATCACGTCATCCAGGATGGCCGCGATCTCCGGGTCCGCATCTCCGGTGACGAGATCGTACGCCAGCTGAATCGTGTGCTGCGCGTGAGCGACCTCAGAGGCGTGGAGACCACCGTCGATGTGCACGATGGCCTTTCCTTCCTGGGCCAGCGCACGAGCGTCTTCGTCGGACATGTCAGCCGCGGGATACGCCAACTGACGCGCGATGTCCCGATACCGCTCGGCATCACGCAAATTCTCCGCAGACGACACGAGCGCGATGTGCCAGGGGCGCCCGAAACTCGTGACGCCAATCTCCTGCAATTGGACTCGATCCGAAGCCGCAGCGAGTCGCTGGAAGTAGTCGAGCGACTGTTCGTAGTTGGCGAGCTCGAAGTCCGCGCCGACCTCGAATCCGAGCACGGACTCCGGCGTGGGAATCTGGGCCAGCGCGCTCTGCGTTAGAGCGAAAGAGGCAACGGCAGCAATGAGAAAGACGCGAAGCAAACGCATCGAACGGTCCTAGCAGGGGTGGCCTGGCGGGCCGCATAAATCACGCAGCCCCTAAATGTCAGGCTGGAAAGTGCCGCTCAGTGCGCTGGAGTACAATGACCCAGAGAAGGCAATTCCTAGGCCCGATCCGCGAAGGCCGAGTCCGTCTTCGCCGCCATCACAAAATCATTCTCGTGCAGGTCTCGGATCTTATGCGTCCACCAAGACACCTTCACACTTCCCCACTCCGTGAGAAGGGCCGGGTGATGCCCTTCTTCTTCTGCCAACTCCCCGACGACGTCCGTGAAATCGAGTGCCGTGAGGAAGTCGGGAAATGTGAACACGCGTTCGAGACGGGGAACGCCATCTACACGCACAATCTCCCAATCAGGGAGCTGCGGAAGAAAACTGGCGACCTGCTCCTCGGTAGCCGACTGAGCGTCGCCTCGACACGGAACACACTTGGTGGTTAGAAGCTCGTCCATCGTGCTATCTCCTAGAATTCCCCAAAAAGTAGGGAAGGTCAACGCGTGATCCCCAATCATGCCAAGACTCATCGTAGAACTTCGTATCGTACCCATGCAACCGAGCCGAGAAGTATGTGAAGCTCGCGCGCCAGCCGACCATGCAATACGCGACGACCGTGTCCCTTTCGTCAGCTCCCGCATTGGCGAACAACGCCTCCACGGTTCCGCGCTTCAACATGCGCGGAATCGGGCGAGTCTCGATGAGCTCTTCCCAGTATATCTGAGCTGCGCGCGGAATGTGCCCGGGGTCGATCATGCCGCCCATTCCACCATCGACACCGGTGTACTCATCCTCATCCTCTTTCCTCTCAGGCAGTGAGCTAGGAAGGGAAGCTGGCCCGGGCGAGGAACTCGGTCTTGAACGAACACAACCCGAGCGGACCGCCTATTAGTCGTCGTCATCGTCATCATCCCAATCATCGTCTTCTTCGCCCTCCTCATCCTCCCAATCGTCGTCCTCGTCCCAGTCCTCGTCCTCTTCCTCGAGATCTTCCTCCCACTCTTTCTCGTCCTTCACGTCGCCTCTTTTCCTTCGTCTTCGAGCTGCACGGACAACGCTCTACCCAACAGAATCGGGCCACCCAAGATGTTGCCCAAGATCACGGCCATCGCCAGCGCGACGATTCCTGCGCCGAGATCCGGGAACGCCTCTTGAATGATCAGCACGAGCCCTAAGGAGACACCGCCTTGGGAGATCAGGCCCTTCCACGTGAGCTGTGAGATCTGCACGGAAGTTCCGGCCAGCGCAGTGCCCTTCATGGTGGCCCAGCGTGTGAGCGCCACTCGCACGCCGAAGATTGCCAACGCCGCAACGCCGTAGCGCGCCACAGCCCCCAGGTCGAGACTCGCACCGGCGATGGCGAAGAAGAATGCGAAGATCACCACGGCGACCGACCGGATCCCCTGAATCATCCTATCGCCCGCGGGCGATAGGTTCTCGATCACGAAGCCGGCCGACACTCCGGCAAGCAAGAGTTCTACGTGCAACTCATCTGCTAACACGACAAGCACATAGGCGAAGAGGAACGTCGCGAAAGGCGAACGTGGATCGGTGCCTTCCCCCCCCAGGTACTGGGAGAACACCCATCCCATGGCAGCTCCCAATAACAGCGCGCCTCCGACCTCCTCAGCTAGGTGCACCAGGGCTGCGGGTGAGAACGTGGCCGCAGGATCCAGGAGTGGAGTGACCAGGGCGAGCGTGAGCGTGAACAAGATGATCACGACCACGTCCTTCACGATCGTCACGCCCAAAATCAGGTCGACGAGCGGGCCCTTCGCGTGTTTCTCCTCGATGACCGCTACGGTCAGATCGGGTGAGGAATTCGCCGCCCAAATACCGAGCATGAGGCCGACCGCCAGACGACCCTCGAACGCGAGCTCCGCCAAGAAGGGCACGATGGGGCTCACGGCGAGCACCGTCAGTGCAACACCGACCCACACGACGCCTGTGACCACCATCGTGGTCACGGCAATCGCCTTCGCTTGAGGCCGGAGGGCCTCTACCCTCAGTTCGCCTCCAGCTAGCATAGCAATCAACGCGAGTGCGAAATCGTCGATAAGGCGCAGGTCCTCGACCGCGCTGATCGGGATGAGGCCAAAAAGCGACGGGCCAGCCAAGATGCCAACGAGGATGAACCCCGTAAGTCGAGGTAGCCCAGTCGCCCCTGCCAGAGCACCCGCCGCAGACGCCGCGAGCAACACGAACCCGACCAGGATGGCCAGTCGGCCGTCCTCGAACGTCCCCGTCGAGGTGAGCGAGGTCAGCCAGGTCAGCCCAAATAGCAGCGCCAGCGTCGCCACCGGGCGCAAAATCCTCGTCGGCGAGGTGTCTTTGCGGGATGGAGTTGGGGCAGAGCTCATGCACGAAGAATACGCCAGCTCGCTTCAGCCCTCAAATACGGCTTCGAGACGAGAGTTGATGACGGCACGCTGACGGCAATGCGGCACTGTCCGTGAATCAAACCTTTCGCAATGTTCTTCGAATACATTTTGGACACTGGCATAACTCCATGACCAACGCCCAGAACCCTCTGTTATCAGACAAATTCCGGATTCCGTTCCACGAGATCCGTGCGGAACACGTGGAACCGGGCATCCGGCAGGCCCTGGAAGAGGCACAAGCCGAGATCGACGCGATTTCGGACGACACGTCTCCGCCCACGTGGGCGAACACCATCGCACGCATGGACGCTATGAGTGAGGTGCTGAGCGAACGCTTCACTCCGGCGAGTCACCTGGTCTCAGTCTGCGAGTCTCCCGAGCTCCGGGAAGCGTTCGGCGTTGTACTCCCGGCAATCTCGGCGTTCTGGTCGGCACTACCGTTGAACGCGGCCCTGTGGAAGCGTGTGAAGAGGTATGCAGAGACGGACGAGGCCGCGGCACTGACCGGCCTGCGCCGCCGACATCTAGACAAGACGATCAACGAGTTCGAACGCGCGGGAGCGGACCTGAATCCCGACGCGAAGGAAGAACTTCAGGCCTTACGGGTCGAGCTCGTCCAACTCCAGCAGAAGTTCAGCGAGAACGTCCTAGATGCCACCGCCGAGTACGAACTCGAGGTGAGTGACGAACGCCGACTCGGGGGTGTTCCCGAGGCCGCAATCAAGCGAGCGAAGGCCAAGGCGAACGAGGAAGGGCTCGATGGCTGGCTCGTCACGTTGGACTACCCTTCAGTCGAACCCGTGCTCAAGTACGCCAACGACCGCGAACTCCGGCAGGAGGTGTATCTCGCTTACGTGACTCGCTGCCGGGACGGTGAGTTCGACAATCGTCCGTTGCTCGCCCGGATCCTGCGACTACGCGACCAGATCGCCAGCATCCTGGGATACGATCGCTTCCCCGATTTCGTTCTCGAGGACCGCATGGCCCGATCCGGGGCACGCGCGACCGAGTTCGAGCGTGATCTCCTAGAACGCACTGAGCCCTATTGGCGTCGCGATGTGGAGCAACTGCGCGCATACGCGTCCGAGCTCGGCATGGATGATTTCGAGCCATGGGACGCATCATTCGTGATGGAGTCCCTTCGAAAGAAACGCTACGACATCGATGACGAAGCGCTGCGGCCCTATTTCGCACTGCCTCGGGTGTTGGCGGGGATGTTCGAAATCGTACGCCGGACGTTCGGCTTCCGAATCGAACAGAAGGAAATTGAAGAGGTGTGGCACCCTGAGGTCGCCTACTACGAGATCTTCGACGAAGACGACGTACACGTCGGCGCTTTCTATACGGACTGGTTCCCGCGCAAAGAGAAGCGCCAAGGGGCCTGGATGAACAACTTCGTAACGGGCGGGCCGGTGGATGGCGGATTCAACCCCCATCTCGGCGTGATGTGCGGCAACTTCACGCCTCCAGATGGGGACGCCCCGGCCCTACTCTCGCACCGCGAGGTCGAAACGACCTTCCACGAGTTCGGACACCTCCTTCATCACTGCACATCGAAGGTCGACATCCCATCCCGTGCCGGAATTCATGTTGCTTGGGATTGGGTGGAACTCCCGAGTCAGCTGATGGAGAATTGGACTTGGGAACGCGACGCGCTGGACCTCTTCGCGAGACATCACGAGTCGGGTGAACCGGTCCCCGAGGAGCTATTCGGTCGAATGGTCGCCGCGCGGCAGTACATGGGCGGGTGGGCCCAGATGCGACAGATCTCGTTCGGGACCGTGGACCTCGCATTACATGACGAGCTCGCGCCCCTACTGTGCGAAGCGGCCGTAAACGGCACACTCGACGAAATTGATGACAGACAGGGCGACCAAGTCATGGCGTTCGGTCAGGCTCGCTTCGAGCGCTTCGTGGCGGAGCCCCACTGGGCACAACACCACGGCCTGACTTCGTTCACGCACGTGTTCTCAGGCGGATACGCGTCGGGCTACTACAGCTACCTCTGGTCAGAAGTACTCGATGCCGATGTGTTCACACGATTCCAGAACGAAGGCATTTTTAATCCCGACACCGGACGAAGCTACGTGGCTTCAATCCTCAGTCGGGGGGACTCGGAAGATCCTGAGTCCCTCTTCGAAGAATTCATGGGACGGGGTCCGGACCCGGAAGCCCTCCTTGCACGGAACCTCGGTCCCGCGCCCGCTTAGTAGGTAGTATGGTGACCGCCGGGATTCGCAGCCCAACCGCAGAGCACACATGAAAAGATTGGCGTTACTCGCCGCCCTCGGTGGCGTCGCGCTCAGCACCGCCGCGTGCGAGAGCAAAGGGATCGCCTACGGCGATCAGAACAGCATCATCGCGGTCATGAGTCCTGAGTTGTGGGATGAAGTGTCCGAGGACGTATACGGTGCGCTCGAGACCACAATCCGCACCGTTCGTGACGAGAAGATGTTTACGGTCACGTACCAAAGCCCTGTAGATGAGCACTGGGGTGACCTACGACGCTTCAATCAGATCCTGCTGGTGGGTCCGGCGAGCGACATTCGCGTGGCCGAGGCGCTCGATAAAACGAAGGAGTCCATTACGACCCCGGGCGTCCACGTGATCGGGGAAATCTGGTCGCGCGACCAAGTCGTGACACTGGTACTCCTACCGGAAGGAGGCGGCGCAGACGATCTGCGAATGCACCTTGGCGGCATCCACGACATGATGGACGAGCGCTACCGCAATTGGGTGGCCCGCCGGATGTACATCTCGGGAGTCGATTCAGCACTCGCGGACACCTTGTACACAGAAGCCGGCTTCCAATTGCTGCTGCCAGAGGTATACGAGTGGGCGCAACGGGATTCCGTCTTCATCTTCCGTAACGATCAGCCCGACCCGTCTGAGCTCATCCGGCAAATCGCCGTGACGTGGCGCACGCCAATCCCCGCGGAGATGCAAGTTGAAGGCATCGTCGCGTGGCGGGACGAACTTTCCGAGGGGTATTACTCCGAACCCCAAGTGACCGTCCTGGACAATGCAGAGGCGGGTCCGTTCGACTTCCGAGGGTGGTTCGCCTACCAGGTGCACGCCGAGTGGCAGAACCCACCGGACCGCGGCTGGCCAGCGGCCGGAGCTCTCGTTTCGCGCGCCGTTATCTGCGAAGGGCAGAACCGTATGTACCTCGTCGACGGGTGGATTTACGCCCCGGCCAAAGAGAAGTACGAGTATATGATCCAGCTCGAGACGATCTTGAACACGTTTCGTTGTGGGACGGCCTAACCCAAGATTCTCTCTTGTCGCTCTTTCGTAGCGCGGCAGACTGATATCACGCTCGAGAATGACCGCCGGGAGCGAACCGGGCTACGTGGATCGGTTCAGTGAACCGGTGACAGTCCAAGGGGCTGCTTTGGAAGCGGGCCGTTACGGGATCTGGTCCATCCCTCACGACGAAATGGCCCAGCGGCTCAACGGGATGGGCATGTTCCACATCGAGATGTTCGCCGGCCTACCGGGCACTCGATCAGAATTAATCTGACAGCGCAGGAGGGAGAACGGGTATTACACGCACCTCGGCCGCCAACTGAACGTGATCTTCACGCGCGACTCAGGACCCAATTGGGACGCCATGACCCTTGGGCTCTTTGGCGTCCTCGCACTTCCGGCGAATGGTGTAGATCAAAGCGCGAACACCTCCGCCATTCGAGGTACGGTACGCACGTCCTGGCGCAGGCTGCCGACGACACAAACCGTCGGCTTCCCCACATGAAGGGGTGAAAGCCCGCGCCTTTCCTCAACGGTGTTTCTGGCCGACTGGCGCCGACCCTGAACCCCGCTAGAATGAGGCTCCCACAGGCCTGAGCACCCATTCGTCCGCGGCGCACGTGAGCTTCGTCCACCTCCATACTCACTCCGAATTTTCGCTCCTTGACGGAGCGAATCGCATCACGGACCTGGTGCACAAGGCCAAAGAACTCGAGATGCCTGGCCTCGCTCTCACGGACCACGGGTGCATGTTCGGCGCCTGGGCCTTCCACAAAGCCGCCCGGAAAGAGGGCATCAAGCCCATCGTCGGCATGGAAGCCTACGTCGCTCCGGGAGATCGCCGAGACAAGTCGCGCTCGGGCAAGGGTGATCGAGCCTACTACCACCTCGTGCTTCTGGCGCGGGACCGTGTGGGGTACCAGAACCTCATCAAGCTCTCGTCGATCGGTTATACAGAGGGCTTCTACCACAAGCCGCGCGTCGATCGGGAGGTGCTCGCAAAGCACCAAGAAGGGATCATCGTCTCTTCCGCATGTATGGCCGGAGAGGTCGCCCGGCACCTGACTGCAGACAACTACCAGGGCGCCCGCGAGGCCGCCGAGTGGTATGCCAACCTGTTCGACGGTCGCTACTACCTGGAAGTGCAGGCGCATGACACCCCCGGCCAGGCGGAGCTGAACGCGAACATCTTCAAGCTCGGGAAGGACCTGGGCCTGCCGGTGGTCGCCACGAACGACTCGCACTTCCTGAAGCCGGAAGACCACGAAGCGCACGACATCCTTCTGTGCATCGGGCTCGGTAAGGACCGGGACGACCCCAACCGCATGAAATACGACGAGGGTCTGTACTTCAAGAGCGCGGAAGAGATGGCCTCGCGCTTCCCGGACAACCCGGAAGTCATCGAGAACACGCTGGCCATCGCGGACACGGTCGACCTCACGTTCGAGAAAAAGTACCACCTGCCCGAGTTCCCGCTCCCTGAAACACATACGGACGAGAACGATTACCTGGAGTTTTTGACGCTCCAGGGCACGAAGGAGCGTTACGGAGATCCTCTCCCGGAGGTGGTGCAGGAACGTTTCGACTACGAGATGGGCGTCATCAAGGGCACGGGGTACGCCGGGTACTTCCTGATCACTCAGGACTTCATCCGATGGGCGCGGGACAACGACATCCCAGTGGGTCCAGGGCGTGGGTCTGCAGCCGGCTCGCTCGTCGCCTACGCGCTGGGTATCACGAACCTAGACCCCATCGCATTCGATCTCCTGTTCGAGCGTTTCTTGAACCCGGAGCGGGTCTCGATGCCGGATATCGACATCGATTTCTGCTATGAGCGGCGCACGGAGGTCATCGAGTACACGCGCAACAAATATGGAAAGGACGCGGTCGGCCAGATCATCACGTTCGGGACTATGAAGTCTCGGGCGGTGATCCGTGACGTCGGACGTGCACTTGGATTCGAGCCGTCCGAAACGGACAAGATCGCCAAGCTGATTCCCAACGCGCCCGGCCAAGCCTTCACAGTCCAAGAAGCCGTGGACGGGCTCAAGGAGGTGAAGCAGTACTACAAGCTGGACGAACGGCATAAGCAGCTCTTCGACTACTCGATCACGCTCGAAGGGCTGTCACGCCACACCTCGGTTCACGCGGCCGGCGTGGTGATCGCCCCAGGCCCCATCGACGACTACGTACCCGTCAGCGTCCAGACCGGGAAAAGCGGGAACGGCGAAGACGCGATGGTCGTCACGCAGTACGACATGAACTGCCTCGACGAGGCAGGCATGCTCAAGATGGACTTTTTGGGCCTCAAGACCCTCACGGTCATCTACGACGCTGTGAAGATGGTGAAGGAGCAGTACGGAGCGCTCAAGAACCCGGACACGGGTGAGACGTACGAAACAATGGATGACGTCCCATTGGACGACCCGGCGGTCTACAAGATGATCGCGCGGGGCGGTACCTCGGGAGTCTTCCAGTTCGAATCCACGCTTGCGAACGACAAGCTCCGCGCCATGCGCTGCGACCGTTTCGAGGACCTGATCGCGACGAACGCGCTCATCCGTCCAGGTCCGCTCGACTCCGGCATGACGGACGTCTACATCGACCGAAAGTTGGGGCGAAAAGAGGTCTCGTATCCGCATCCGGATCTCGAAGATATTCTGAAGCCGACGTACGGCGTGATCGTGTATCAGGAACAGGTCATGCGCATCGCGTCTGTGCTCGCCGGCTTCACACTTGGCGAAGCAGATGTGCTCCGGAAAGCGGTAGGAAAGAAGGACGCCGCGCTCATCAAGAAGGAGCTCGGAAAGTTTCTAGAGCGCTCCATTGCGAACGGGGTCGAGAAGCGGACTGCGGAAGAACTCGCGGACCAGATCGAGACCTTCGGTCGTTACGGCTTCAATCGATCTCACGCGGCCGCGTACTCGCTGATCTCGTATCACACCGCTTGGCTGAAGACCCACTATCCGGCGCAATTCATGGCCGGCCTTCTCTCCTCCGTGCTCGACAACACGGACAGCGTGGTGAAGTACATCGGAGCGTGCCGCGACCTCCCCCGATTCGTCCCGAAGATAGAAGACTCCCTTGAGGTACTCCCGCCAGATGTGAACGAATCCGCGTGGAAGTTCGCCGTGACACCCAAGGGCAAGATCCGATTCGGTATGGGTGCGGTCCGCGGGGTCGGGCACAGCGCGGTCAGTTCGGTCCTCGATGCGCGCAAGGACGGACCGTTCACCACACTCTTCGACTTCTTGGACCGCATCGACATTAGGGCGCTCAACAAACGCGCGTGTGAGGCTCTGGTTGCAGCTGGCGCCCTGGACGCTTTCGGACATCGTTCGGGCCTGCTCGCAGGGCTAGATGCCGCCTACGGAGAAGTCCAAGCTCGGCAGGCCGAGATCGAGGCCGGTCAGGCGTCGCTCTTTGGTGGTGGGTCCGACCTTCCCCAGAAGGCGCCGCCCCTGCCGAACGTGCCAGAGTGGTCGGAGCCCGAACGCCTCAAGCGGGAAAAGGCGGCACTTGGCTTCTTCATCTCGGGTCATCCCCTGGACCGGTATCGTGAAGTCGTGCGCGCCTTTGAGCCGGTGGCGACGGAGAACCTGGGGGACCGCGCTGGGCAGGCCGTCGATCTGCCGTGTGTTGTGACTTCCGTCCAGCGGCAGATCTCGCGCCGCGACAACTCGGAGTGGGGCAAGATCATCGTGGAGGACTTCACGGGCACAGCGACCGTTCTCGCGTTCCGTGACACGTGGCAGAAGTACAAAGACGTGCTTGAGCAGGACGCGGTTGTTCTGCTTTCGGGCAAGGTCAGCGGCCGAGAGCGGGACGAAGAGGATCCGCCTGTCTTCCTGGACGCGGCACGCCCGTTGGAAGAAGTCACGAGCGGTGGCGAACTCGCGCTCCAGATCGAGTTAGAACTCGGCTCCGATGTCGACCCCGCCGTCTTCGAGCGCGCCAAGATCGTCATGGCTGAACACCCGGGTCCGTCACCTGTGTGGTTCCAGGTGGGCTCGGACAACGGGGAACGTGCGCCGCGCATGCGGTCCCGCTCCTTGAAGGTGACGCCCGACAACGAGACGCTGGACGAGCTTCAGAAGCTCTTCGGGCGCGGAAATGTGCGCTTGGTTCGCGCCGTTATTCCGGCCATCGACACGTCCGCGTCGGATCGACGCGAGTTCTGGCGGAACAAGCAGCAGTCGGGCTAACGCGAGCTGTCTTCCCCTCCCCGCAAATCCTTGTGAGACTTGTGACCCAGCCATTCCGGTGACCTGACGCGGGTCGCCCAACTCAGCGAAAGACCATGACGAAGGCCCAGATCCTCAGTGCGCTCGGCATCGAAGACTCCAACCTCGGCGGCTACCACGGCGACTGGATGGGTTCAGGGGCCGTTCTCGACGTCACGAGCCCCATCGACGGCGAGCGCATTGCCAGCGTCGCTCAGGTCACCGAGGCGGAGTACGACGTCATCGTGGATCGCGCGCAGGCTGCCTTCCTCGTGTGGAGAAAGGTCCCCGCGCCGCATCGTGGCGAAGTCATTCGTCAGCTCGGCAACAAGCTGCGAGAAAAGAAAGAGGCACTCGGCGCGCTGGTCACGCTCGAGATGGGCAAGATCAAAGCCGAGGGTGAGGGCGAAGTCCAAGAAATGATCGACATCTGCGACTTCGCGGTCGGTTTGTCCCGCCAGCTCTACGGCCTGACGCTCGCAAGTGAGCGCCAGGACCACCACATGCGGGAGCAGTGGCACCCCATGGGTGTGGTCGGTGTCATCAGTGCCTTCAACTTCCCCGTCGCTGTGTGGAGTTGGAATGCGGCGCTTGCCGCAGTATGCGGAGATTCCACGCTGTGGAAGCCGTCCGAGCGGACCCCGCTTACAGCCGTGGCCGTGACGAAGATTGTCGCCGAAGTGTGTGCCGAGAACGATGTAGACCCGGCGGTCTTCGCCCTCGCCGTGGGTGACGGCAAGACCATTGGTGACCGCCTCCTGCACGACAAACGCATCCCTCTCGTCTCTGCAACCGGCTCGTGCGCTGTGGGGCGGCGTGTTGCTGAGGTCGTGGGCAAGCGGCTCGGTCGGTCCATCTTAGAGCTCGGCGGTAACAACGCGATCATCGTTACGCCGCACGCCAACATGGACATCGCGCTTCCGGGCATCGTGTTCGGCTCGGTCGGAACAGCTGGCCAGCGCTGCACGAGCACCAGGCGCATCATCGTCCACCGTTCGGTTAGGGACGAGTTGGTTTCACGTCTCATGAACGCCTACAAGGGCGTTAAGGTCGGCGACCCACTCGATGGCGAGACGCTCATGGGCCCGCTCCTCAACGCACAGTCCGTCGAGGCATTCAAAGCGGCGCAGGAGAAGGTCGTCGCTGAGGGTGGTGAAATCCTCTGCGGTGGTGAGGTCCTCGAGGGCGACGCGTATCCGGGCGGCCGCTACGTGGTCCCCTGCATCGCATCTGCCGAGAACCACTACGAGATCGTTCAGGACGAGACGTTCGCGCCCATTCTGTACATCATCGAGTACGGTTCGGCAGACGCGACCCCGGCGGAGGCGATCGACGAACTCGAAGAGGCGCTCCAGATCCACAACGACGTACCGCAGGGACTTTCCTCTTCGATCTTCACAGATCACATGCGGGAAGCCGAATACTTCCTCTCGCACCGTGGCTCCGACTGTGGCATCGCAAACGTGAACATCGGGACGTCCGGGGCCGAGATCGGCGGAGCCTTCGGTGGTGAGAAGGAAACCGGAGGCGGCCGCGAATCGGGATCGGACGCGTGGAAAGCCTACATGCGCCGGCAGACCAACACAGTGAACTGGAGCACCGAGCTGCCGTTGGCTCAGGGCATTTCGTTCGACGTAGGCTAACGACCAACTCGCCCCGCCGACCCCACCGCCATCATGGCTGACACACAGTTAAGAGTCCCCCAAGGGGACTTCGATCTGATCCGGTACCCACCCACGCGCGACCCGAACCTGCGCGCCTGGGACGCCGCCGACGAGCTTCTCTTGTCCCACCTGGACGAGGTCATGCGCGAGCGGCCGATCTCAAAGGTGTTGATCGTCAACGATTTCTTTGGCGCCATCACGGTGGCGGTCTCCGCCGCCAGCAAGTCGCAAGATGCTGCCCAGGTGCGATTCGTTTCTGACTCGCACGTGGCCGTGATCGCAACACGCCAGAATCTCGACCGCAATTCGCTCGACCCAATCCAAGACGTCCACATCGACGGTGCGGATGCGGTCCTCATCAAGATCCCAAAGACGCTCGCGCTCCTCGAGGCTCAGCTCGTTCAGCTACGAGACTCGTTGCAACCCACCACGGTTATCGTGGCCGCGGGCATGACGCGCGACATCCACTCGTCCACTCTGGATCTCTTCGAGCAGACCCTCGGGCCGACCCGTACATCGCTGGCCAAGAAAAAGGCCCGACTGATCTTCACGGACCTCGATCCGGCGTTGTCCCCGACGACCCCAGAGCCAACCGTTGTCTCGCTCGACCGCCCGAAGATCGAGTTGGTCAACCACGCGAGCGTCTTCTCGGCGAAGCGACTCGACAACGGCACGCGCCTCCTCCTCGAGAGCCTTCCGGCTACGGCGGATGGCCCAAGCGTGATCGATCTAGGGTGCGGGAATGGCGTGCTGGGCGTAGCGGTGGCCCTCGCAGACCCAACCGCCCAGGTCACCTTCGTCGACGAATCCCACTTCGCGATACGCTCCGCTGAGGAAACCTTCCGACGCGCCTTCGAGGACCGCGACGCCGCGTCATACTCCAAGCCCACATTCCGCCTCGGCGACTGCCTGGACGGACTCCCTGGTGACTCCGCCGATCTCATCGTTTGTAACCCGCCCTTCCATCAGGGCCGAGTGCAAGGAGACGACGTCGCGTGGAAGATGTTCACCGGGGCGAAGCGAGTGCTTGGGCCCGGTGGCGAGCTCTGGGTCGTCGGGAACCGCCACCTGGAATACTTCGACAAACTCAAACGCGCGTTCGGGAACAGTCAGGTCATGGCGAGCACGTCGAAATTCCTCGTGATCCGCGCGGTGGTTAGCACCTAAGCGCCTGACGGCTCATCCGGGATCACGCGATCCAGCAGAGGAAAGAGCCGGTCCACACGGAAGGTCGGGAGCCGGTAGACGGTGTCGTCCCCTTCCACGCGCGCCCAATGATCCGCCTCACCGGCACCGACCGTCAGAACGGCCAGCACCTGCCCGTCGGAGTTCATTACAACGGTCCGGCCGGCCTGGTCGGCCCCCGCGATGGCCTCGTCCTCGAGCACTCCTGCTGTGTCAAAGCCGCGCAGATCCGTCAGCAGGTCCTGAATCGCCCGCGTCGCAACGGGATCACCGTTCTCGAACCTCCAGGACTCCGCGCCCCGCTCAAGGACCGCCACCCCATGTCCATCCGGCCGGCCGGTTACCGCGCTCGTTCTGCACGGATCAGCGATAGGACGGACTCTGACCGTTCCTGCAATCGTCCGAGAACCTAGAGTTGGTATCCTCTCCGCTGCGCTTTCGCGGCGACGAGTACGCCGATCTTTCGGTCCTCTCGCACCCGGGTCATGGCCTCGCCGCCCACGCCCCGCACCTCGCTGTATCTCGGATCGGAAGTTCCTACGCCTGGAACGCGCCGGGGCTCGGGGCGGCGGCGCAAGCGAAGTCTGTGTGCGATACCGGGGCCGCTCACTGCGACCGCGGCGCGAACGGCTATTCTCCTGACTCGGATCCTCACTGTTTGTCATCAGGCCGCCACCGCTCTGCGAGGGCGGCGCCGATCAAGAGCATCGCATGTCCAGACAATTCATGGAGCTTCGAGGGAAGCTGCGCGCGGTGTCCCCCGTAATGACGGCCCTTGTGGTCGGAGTCCTCGTCGTCGGAGCCGGCTGTTCGGATGGCGGTGGCAACTGGGGTGGAGCCCTACAGGAGGAGGCAGCCGAGGAGGTCTCGGCGCTGCTTGTAGCTCACCGGGGCGCGTCCGCTTACGCACCAGAACACACGCTCGCCGCCTATGAGCTGGCCATCGATCAGGGTGCGGATTACGTCGAGCCGGATCTTCAGATTACTCGCGATGGCGTGCTCATTGCCTTGCATGACCTCACGCTGAACCGGACCACCGACGTCGAGCTCGTCTTCCCGGACCGCTTCCGGGTGGACACGGTTCGGGGTGAGCCGGTACAGAGGTGGTACGCAAACGATTTCGATCTCGAGGAAATCCTGCGGCTCGACGCGGGGGCCTGGTTCGGAGAGGAGTTCGCCGGGGCTCGGGTGCCCCTGTTCTCGGAAGTAATCGACGTCGTGCGGGGACGGGCGGGGATCTTCGCGGAGACGAAGGCCCCGGAGGTCTATGGTGATCGGGGGTTCGACATGGAGCGGTTGGTGTTGGTTGAGCTGAGCCAGCACGGCCTGGATCGTCCAGGAGCGGACCCGGACACCCCTATAGTGATCCAGTCGTTCAGTGCGGCGAGTCTCCGGATCCTGCGAGACGAGCTCGGCACAGAGCTGCCGCTGACCTACCTGATCTCCGGGCCCGATGCAGAGGACTGGCTGTCAGCCGAGGGGTTGATTCGGGTTAGAGCCTTCGCGACCGGAATCGCGCCGACGAAGAGCCTCCTCGTGAACCGACCCGAGGTGGTGGCGCGGGCGCACGATGCGGGGCTGACCGTGATCCCCTGGACATTCGGCGCTTCCAGGGCCGACCAGTTCGACTCACTCCGGGAGGAGATGGCCCGATTCCTGATCGATCTGGGGGTGGACGGACTGATCACAAACAACCCGGATCTCTTTCCGAGATAAGCTGCGGCCGGTGGCCCATAACTGAAGGGCCACGAACGGGTACGCCACACTAGCTGCCGGGCATCCCTCGCATGATCAGGACGCCGCTCGTAACGACCCTCCTGATTGCCCTCACGATCGCCTGCCTGTTCCAAGCGGGCAGCAGGTTCGATCGGAAGAGCGCCTACGCCCGGCACGTGGAGTCAGGGTTCGTCCGGACGATGACCGCCGATCCTGATCGCCTGCCACGCCCTGCTCTAGGCAACCTCCCTACCCGGATCATCCCGCCCCACCGAGGGCAGAGTACGCCAGAGCGGCGACAACTCCGCCGACGATCGGCCCCAGCACCGGGATCCAGGCATAGCCCCAGTCGCTATCCCGCTTCCCACCCGGCATGGGTAGGATCGCGTGCATCAGTCTCGGGCTCAGGTCCCGCGCCGGGTTGATGGCGTACCCCGTCGTTCCTCCCAGCGCCAGACCGATCGCCAGCACCAGCAATCCCACGGGGAGAGCGTCGACCGCACCAAGCGCCCCAGCGGTCCCAGTCGACCCGGCCAGATCCGGCGCAACCATGTAGAGCACCCCGAAGACCAGGACGAAGGTGCCGATGACCTCGGAGATAAAGTTGGCTCGGGTATTCCGGATCGCCGGACCAGTGCAGAACACGGCCAGCTTCACATCCAGATCGTCCGTCGCCGCGAAGTGTGGATGGTAGTGAGCCCACACTAGGAATGCTCCGAACGCGCCGCCGAGGAACTGGGCCGCGAAATAGCTGGGGACGGAGGCCCACGGAAAGCTGCCCGCGACGGCGAGTCCTACAGTTACGGCTGGGTTGATGTGGGCACCACTGAATGCGGCGACACAAAAGACCGCTACGAACACAGCCATCCCCCAGCCCCACGTGATCACAATCCACCCGGAATCCGACCCCTTCGTGCCCTTGAGAAGGACATTGGCAACCACGCCGTCGCCCAGAAGAATCAGGAGTGCCGTGCCCACGAACTCAGCCAAGAACGGTGTCATGAATCTTCTCCCGGAGAAGTAGTGATGAGATAGCCTAACGCCAACTCGGTGTATGCCTTTACCTGCGCCTCGATCCAGATCTCGTCCCGGGCAAGCTCCTCCGCCAAGAGCGCCGCCACACCCGCTGCCATCTCGATGCTCGCGCGCGCATCGAGGAGGAGCATCCGCGTCCTGCGGGACAGTACGTCCTCGACCGTACGCGCCGCTTCGTGCCGGACCGCCCACACCACCTGACCGGCGACGACGGAATGATTGGGGTGGAGGGGTACCGAATACCGCGCGTCCTCCCGGATCAAGGCCAGGAGTTCGGGTGCGTCGGACCCATACTCCGCCAGGACACCGAAGGACTCGGCGTTTCGGTAGTGTCCATGGATGGGGAGCGTCGCGGTCACACAATCGCGGTCTTCAAGGTCTGCAATCGTAGCAGCCTGATCGATCGTGTCCTCCGCCATCTTCCGATAGGTCGTCCACTTTCCACCCGTGATCGTGACGAGCCCGGAAGGAGCGATATGGAGCGCATGGTCACGGGAGATGGAAGCGGTGTCACCATCATCGCCGGCACCCACGAGGGACCGAAGGCCCGCGAAGACACTGAGTACGTCCTCGGCCTTCGGATCGCGAGTCAGGTATCGCGCCGTGTGCTCAAGCAGGAACCGAACCTCCTCTTTGAGGGGTCGAGGCTCGAGCTCGGCATCCTGGACGGGTGTATCCGTGGTGCCCACGATGACTCGGTCATGCCAGGGGACCGCGAAGAGCACGCGCCCGTCGTCCGTTTTCGGGACCATGATGGCGGAATCTCCCGGGAGGAACGATCGGTCCAGGACCAGGTGGACCCCCTGACTGGGGGTGACCATCGGCCTCACCGAGGGATCGTCCATCCGCCGAATCTGGTCGGTGAACACGCCGGTCGCATTGATCACAGCCTTCGCCGGGATCTCGTAGCTCCGCCCCGTCTCCTGGTCCTCTGCCCGCACACCCCGGACCTCACCATCTGCCCGAACGAGGTCCGTGACGCACAGGTAGTTCAGCAGCACCCCACCCTGTTCGGCCGCAGTCTGGGCTAGGTTCACCGCCAAACGTGCATCATCGAACTGGCCGTCGTAATAGATCACCCCTCCATCCAGGCCTTCCGGCTCGATCGTGGGGATCCGCTCGAGGGTCTCTTCGACTGAGAGATGTCTGGACCGCCCGAACCCCGATCGCCCCGCGAGGAGATCGTACATCTTCAGCCCGATACCGTAGTACGGGCCCTCCCACCAGGTGTAGTTGGGAACCACGAACGGGAGGTCATGCACCAGGTGGGGCGCGTTCCGAAGCAGTATGCCCCGCTCCTTCAGCGCCTCCAGGACGAGGGCGACGTTCCCCTGGCGCAGGTAACGGACTCCTCCGTGCACGAGCTTCGTGGAACGGCTCGACGTGCCCTTTGCGAAGTCGTGCTGTTCCAGAAGCAGAGTCCGGTATCCCCGGGACGAGGCATCGACGGCACATCCGAGCCCGGTGGCGCCCCCTCCGATGATGACGAAGTCCCAGGGACCGACCTGGTCCTCCAGGGCCTGCAGCATCGCCTCTCGGCGGATCGTCATCCGTGCGCTCTCAGCTCTCCCATCCCTTCGACCGCTCGAGAGCGCGGCGCCAATCCGACCTCAGCACATCGACGGCCTCGGAAGCCATCTCCGGAGCAAACCGCCGGTTCGCTTTCCACTGTTGGGCCACCTCCGCTTGATCGGTCCAGAACCCTACGGCCAGTCCGGCCAGGTATGCCGCGCCGAGCGCAGTAGTCTCGAGGATCTCCGGCCGCACGGTCAGCGCCTGCAAGACGTCGGACTGGAACTGCAGCAGGAAGTCGTTCTGTGCGGCCCCCCCATCCACTCGAAGCTCCTTAATCTCGATGCCGGAATCGGCTTCCATGGCCTCGAGGACATCCGCGACCTGGTAGGCGATGCTCTCGAGAGCCGCCCGAGCGAAGTGCCCGGCCGTCGTTCCTCGAGTGATTCCCACGATCATCCCCCGTGCATACGGGTCCCAGTGGGGAGCGCCCAGCCCCGCGAATGCCGGAACCATGTAGACGCCGCCATTGTCGTCCACAGTGCGTGAAAGAGCTTCGACTTCAGGTGCGTTCCGGATTAGGTGCAGCCCATCCCTGAGCCATTGGACCACCGCCCCCGCGACAAAGACGCTGCCCTCGAGTGCATACTCGGTCTTCCCGTCGATGCGCCACGCGACGGTCGTCAGGAGGTTGTTCTTCGAAGGCACCGCCTCGGTGCCGGTATTCAGCAGCATGAAACACCCAGTCCCGTAGGTATTCTTGACCATGCCCGGCTCCGTGCACTGCTGGCCGAAGAGCGCCGCCTGCTGGTCCCCGGCAATCCCGGCGATGGGAATGGGGTGCGAGAACAGCTCGACCGACGTCTCCCCATAGACCTCGCTGGATGACCGTACCTCCGGCAGCATGCTGCGCGGGACATCCAGGAGGCCGAGCAGCTCGTCGTCCCAGTCCCCCGAGTGGATATCGTACATCAGGGTGCGGCTGGCGTTTGTCGCGTCGGTGACGTGCAGGCCGCCGTCGGTCAACTTCCAGACGAGCCAGCTGTCGATCGTGCCGAAGCACAGCTCCCCGGCTTCCGCTCTGGCCCGTGCGCCGTCCACGTTCTCGAGGATCCAGTTGACCTTCGTCCCCGAGAAGTACGAATCCAGAACCAGTCCGGTCTTCTCTCGGAAGGTGGACTCATGCCCCTCCTCCCGGAGTTGGTCACAGAAGCCCGCCGTGCGCCGGTCCTGCCAGACGATGGCGTTGTGGATCGGTCGCCCCGACGCCCGCTCCCAGACCACTGTGGTCTCGCGTTGGTTCGCGATGCCGATTGCGGCGAGTTCCCGGGGAGTCAGCCCCGCGCGGGAAATGGCCTCGGAAGCGACCCCGATCTGAGAGGACCAGATCTCATCCGGATCGTGCTCAACCCACCCCGGTCGCGGGAAAATCTGTTCGAACTCCTTCTGGGCGACCGCGACGATGCCCCCATCGTGGTCGAAGACGATGGCGCGCGAACTGGTCGTGCCCTGATCGAGTGCGAGTATGTGTTTCATGGAGCGACGGCCTCAATGTCCGCCGGATCGAATCATGTTCTCAGTGATGAACCCGATATTGGTCCGCTTCGATACCGTATCGAAGAACAGAAACACCTTCTCCATGTTCTCCGCCCCCCGCCGGATCCAGAACTCGTGGTCGACCCCGGGCACCTCGATGTAGAGGTACTGAGCCCCGACGGATTGGAGCCACATCACACTGCGACGCGACCCAGCCGCCGAGACGATCGAGTCGAACTCCCCGTGCATGATCAACATGGGGAGCCCCCTGAATCGCTCAGCGGTCTCCGCATCCCGGATGCCCCCGGCACCGGCCAGAGGAGCGAGACCCGCCCATATATTGTTGTACTTGCCGCCGAGGTGGTATGTCCCACCGCCGCCCATTGAGTGGCCCGTCAGATAGATGCGATCATCGTCGATCGAAAAGTTGTCCCGGATGACCGCGAGAACGGTCATGGCGTCGATCTCGGACAGCTCCCCGGACCCATACCTGGCTTCGCTTCCCGGCTTCACGCGAGCGGTCTCAACCGGATTCCCTTCCCTGGCCCCCCATCCACCGGAGACACTGTAACCCATCGGAGCCACGACAATGAACCCATGGCGTTCGGCGAGATCCGTCGTGCCATCGAACAGGATCTGCATCAACGGCGTGATGTTCAGGCCGTGAAGGTCGACCACAAGGGGTGTGGGTGTACTCGGATCGTACGTCGACGGGATGAAGAGGGTGTAGGGCATCTCCGCGTTCGCTTCATCGAGGAAGTAGGTGCACTCGAGGATGCGGCGCTGCGAAGCAGTGAGGGGCGGTTGCGCCGATCGAGGGATCCCGCGGAACCCCTGTGAGATGTCGGGGAATGGAATTCCGGGGAGTGCGGTCCCGTCGTGCTGGACATTCGCAGTCCCCGCGCTCGCGTCAGCATTTGCCTGCGTGACCGGCATGCAGGACTGATTCGGAGCGGCGAGCGCTCCTCTGGACGACGCCTGCGCCGCTCCCGTACCCGGGAGGAGGAGCATTCCTGCCGTGATCAGCGGCCACCCGCGCTTCACCATCCCGTCCTCCCTCGAAGTCACACCACTCGACGCCGTCCCCACAGTCGCTGCCGAGGATCACGAGTGCACCATAGACGCAGGTATGGGGGTGCGCAAGCGCACCAAGAGGGACGGCTCCGGCCCTGGTTTCGCGTGCCGAAACGGGGATCGTGAAGGGGCGGAGGGGCTCCTAGAAAGCAGCCGCCATTCGGTCGAAAATGCTGATCTAACCCTCCGAATGGCTGTCGCGGGGCCCGTCGGCACCGAATCCCCCGTGCGTCAGGGTTATCTCGGTCTCCTCGCCTCGGTCCTCGAACTCGATGGCCACCTGCGCTTCGCCCCCTGAGTGGACTTCGTTGTCTTCCCAATTCCAGTTGTAGACGAGCCTCTTCGACGAACGGCAGCCGCAACAAGAACAGCCCGCTCACGATGATCACGCTCACGAAGCCCATCGAGCGGAAGCTTGAGCACTTCCTCGGCAGGGGATGGCAGGGCCGCGGGAAGCACATCGAAGAACGAGGAGAACGTAGCCAAGCAAGTCATCGCTCCGGATCGCCCTTGCGCCGGAACCGGACGGGCTGAACGCTGTGACTCACCTGAAGCAACTGATTCTCGGAGTACTGAACATGAAGATCCGGACCCTCCTGCCCTCAGCGCTCGCCGCGTTACTCGTCCTTTCCTTCCATCCGGTCGATGCCCAAGAGCGACGCCTCGGCTGGATCGAATTCGACAATTCGGGGACGGAGGCCGCTCAAAAGTCGTTCCTCGAGGCGACGCTTCTCTTGCACTCCTTCGAGTTCGAGGACGCAGCCATCGAATTTCGAGCCGCCCAGAACGCTGATCCGGATTTCGCATTGGCGTACTGGGGTGAAGCGATGACCTACAACCATCCGTTGTGGCAGCAGCAGGACCGAGCGGCCGCGACGGCCGCGCTCAATCGGTACGCGCCGAGTCCGGATGCTCGTCAGGCCAAAGCACCGTCACCTCGAGAGGCTCAATACCTCGCCGCGATCGATGTGCTGTACGGAGACGGCGACAAAGGGACGAGAGATCGGGCCTACATGAACGCGATGGGCCGCTTGGCAGACGCTCATCCAGAAGACCTCGAAGCCCGAGTCTTCTACTCGCTCTCCATCCTGGGGAGTACCGACGGCGAGCGCGACTTCGCGACCTACGTGCGCGCCGCCGCACAGGCCCTGCCGGTCTCCGAAGCGAACCCACAACACCCTGGGGCCGTCCATTACATCATCCACTCCTTCGATGATCCGGTGCATGCTCCGCTAGGTCTCGCGGCGGCACGGGCCTACTCCGAGATCGCCCCAGATGCCGGTCACGCCCAACACATGACGTCGCACATCTTCGTAGCCATGGGACTGTGGGACGATCTCGTCGCTGCGAACATTCGCGCACGCGACGTGCAAAACGGCCGCGAAGCCGAACTCGGCCGTAGACCAAACGTGTGTGGCCACTACACGTCATGGCTTCATTACGGCTGGCTACAACGCGGCGAAGTCGATGCGGCAGAACGAGGCATGGCGGAATGCCATGAACGGGTCGCGTCCGGGAACGGCGACCGTTCAGAAGCGAATTACTTCGCCAATATGCGCGCACGTCACGTCCTGGACCTCGGGGATTGGGACGCAGCAGCCCGCTTGGGGGCCGACCTAGAGGCTCATCCGTTGTACACGTTCATCTCCGGAGTCGCTGCGATAAAAAGTGGCGACCGCGGCGGCGCCCAAGCCGCCCTCACGAGGCTCGCCGCCGGGCCGCTGAACACTCAACCGAGGCTGCGGATCGCCCATATGGAACTGGCTGCGCTGCTCGCGCAGGACGGCGGAGACATCGAGAGCGCGATTGGGCTCCTGACTCAAGCTGCGGACCTCGAGGAAACTCTTCCCTTCGAGTTCGGCCCCCCTGCGAGCGTCATGCCACCACACGAAGCACTGGGTGCGGTCCTCCTCCAGGCGGGGCAGCCCCGGGCGGCCGCGGACGCTTTCCGGAAGGCGCTCGACTTTGCGCCGGAGCGCATGGCGTCGCTCATAGGACTCGCGGCGGCTTCCCTCCAGTCTGGTGATGAGGCAACAGCTCAGAGCGCCTCCGAGCGTCTCTCTTTGCAGGTGAGATTCGCGGACGCCGCATTCAGGCAACGCATGGGCTTCGATGGCGGACGCAACTAGGTCACCGCGACACGGCACGGAGACACCCAGCGTTCCAAATCTCTGACTTTTCAGCCCGGTGTCGCGAAACTTCCGGTTTCCCACGCTCATCAGATGAGACACAGGTGGGAAAGCGCCGCCCGGGAGCTGCTCCGTAAAGCCCAGACGTGCGTCGAGTCGCCTTGAGCCAGTAGAGTTCGAAGAGAGTGAGGACTTCCAAGACGCTGAAGATGCTACGTAAGCGGAAACCGAGACCTCCGACTAGTTCTCGACGTCCGCCGGGTTAGCTGCCCCCGAGCGCGGCCCCGCCCCGTACCAACGCCCGCCCCGGCATCTCGTCGGTCGCTTCACCATCCCGAAGGGCGAACGTTCCGTTCACCATCACGTGGGCCGTCCCCCTCGAGTATTGATGTGGGTTCTCGTAGGTGGCCATGTCCTCTACCGATGTCATGTCGATGACGGTGATGTCGGCCAGGTAGCCCTCGCGCAAATAACCACGCTCAGACCAACCCAAGAAGTCCGCGGCAAGCCCAGTCATGGATCGGACCGTGTGCGCCAGTGTGATCAGCTCTTCATCGATGACCAAGTCTTTGATCTTCTTGGTGAAGGAACCGAACGCACGTGGATGCGTGACCGGGCGCGTCGGCCCAGGGTCACGTCCGTCCGTGCACGTCATCATCCAATCGAGTTGAGCGAGATAACGCGTGTTCTCGTGGTCGTAGAGTCCCAGGTTCATCACCGCTGCGTTCCCCTCCCGGAGAATGCGGCGCGACGCCTGAGGCGCCGTCAGGCTCCACTCATCCGCGAGATCCTGTAGCGTCTTCCCGTTCAGTTCGGGGCGCTGGTCCGCGAACAAGATGTGATCCGCGCCACCGCGAATGGCCAGCATTTCACGTGTCTGCCGGTCCACAATGGGTAGCGTATCAGGGTCATCGAAACGGCGGACCATGGCGGTATCACCACCGGCCACAACCCAGCTCGGCACCGTATAGGAACGGAGGTTCGATTGGGTGGCAGTATACGAGTGGTGTGCTCCAGCCACGTCGATTCCCCGGGCCCGCGCAGCCGCAATCAAGGCTGCGCCTTCCGGAGCTCTCCCGTAGTTCGCCGCACCCTGGGCGTTGAAGTGGCTGAAGATGACCTTCGTGCCGGCCTCCTCCCCAATTCGAATGCCCTCTTCGATGGAGCGCAGATATCCGAACGACGGATACGCCGCGCCGAGATCGCGGTCATGCGTATCGTAGATCGCGCCCGGATATTGGGCCGCCACCTTGTTCAGTTCGATGACTTCTTCGGTCTCCGAGTAGTTCCCTGGGAGATAGAAGAGTCCGGAAGAGAGGCCGTAGGCACCCTCGTCCATACCTTTGCGAACGAAGCTTCGCATGGCATCGAGCTCTTGGTCTGACGGAGCGCGGTCTTCCATCCCCATGACCTCACGACGCGCTGAGTTGTGTCCAACCCACAACATCCCGTTGACCCCGATTCCGTTCGCGGTCCAATCCGTAAGCGTCGCTGCCACTTCGCTGCTTCCGCCCCCATCGAGGCCCAGCGCCACCGACGTAATGCCCTGGTATAGGAAAGCCTTCGCGTCGCGACCGTGGTCAGTCCCCAACTCTGCATGGGAATGCATATCGATGAATCCGGGGGTTACCACCAATCCGGAGGCATCTACCGTATCTCTGGCCTGCACCCCTGCCGCCGATGCGTCTCCCACGAAGCTGATCCGGTCTCCGGTCACGGCCACATCAGACGATTGAGCGTCACCGCCCGTGCCGTCGAGCACGTGCCCGCCCAGGAAAAGCACATCTGCCGTGTCTTCGGCGCTTGCACACGCGGTGGCGGCGAGAAGTAGAGCGCCGACAAAGGCGGTCGCGGGCTTTTTCATCAGAGTTCCCTGTGTCGAAGTGGCGGTCGAACGTACAACGCAAAAGCCCCGACCCGCCATAAGCGGACCGGGACTTCACCGTCGGGTCCGGGGCGTTACTTCTTGCCCTTCTTCCGGCTCTTCTTGGGCTTCCGGCCTTGGTTCGGATGCTCAAGGTACTTCCATGTCTCACCGCGGCGGAGCATGTAGATCGTGCTCGCAGAAACATTGAGCTTCCGCGCCCAATCCGCACCGGACTTCTTCCACCGGTCCGCCTTCTCGTCCCAATCGTCGAGAACCTTAGTCGCCTGCTTCTCCGTCAGCTCTGCATGCGGCGAGTTCGGACCTCGCAGCCAAACATTGGAGCCGTACCAGCGGTCGACCTTCTGAATCGGCCCACCGACCTTCCGACCGGTGTGTCCGAGGCAGTAGTGGCGTACCTGATCTACTGAAAACGGGGGATGCATTCTCGAAATTTCGGCATACAGGTAGCCTTCCTCAGCGAGTTCCCTCCACTTTAGAACGAGGAGCCCGTCGGGCTTCGCCATCGTCGTCTCTCCCTACGTCGGATTCTGAAATTGGGGTTGGTTAGACAGGCTTATACCGTGCAATTTCCGGAAGTTCCTTCTTTCAATGTTCCAATAATGCACACGCGCATAGCCTACCGGTCGGGTTGAAGCCGATGTGCGAACCTCTCCCTAAATTTAGCGACCTTCGGAGCGATCACCACACGGCAATACGGCTGACTTTGGTTCTTCACGAAGTAGTCTTCGTGGTCGGCCTCCGCCATATAGAGCGCATCCAGCGGCGACACTTCGGTCACAATCGGGGCCTCCCACGGGCCTTCTCGTTCGACTTCGGCAACGACGGCCTCGGCCGTTTCCCGTTGCGCTTCTGATTCATAGAAGATCGCTGACCGGTACTGCGTGCCCACATCGTTGCCCTGACGGTTCAGCGTGGTGGGATCATGCATGCCGAAAAAGATCTCGAGCAGATCAGCGTAGCTGATCATATCTGGATCGAAGTCCACAACCACAACCTCTGCGTGACCGGTCGTCCCCTCGCATACGCGCCTGTAGGTCGGGTTCGCAACCGAGCCACCTGTGTATGCAGATTTAACAGCGTGCACCCCCTGCGCCATGTCGAAGACAGCCTCCAAGCACCAGAAGCACCCACCACCAAGAACCGCCCTTTCCATTTGAACTCCGCGCCTGGGGACCCGCTATCGATTGGCCATGAGCCAACCCCTCAGGGGGCGCCATCGTTCCCGTAACGGCGACCTATGGGTCGCCCCGGAGGGAAAAGGCCATAAGCCGCAGCAGCAAAGCCACGAACGCGATGATCGCGATGAGAGGAAAAGGCCCGCCGAGATCGAGGCCAGAGCCCCCGCGCGAAAGGAAATAGACGACGACACCGACGATCAACACGGCGGTCACGGCCACGATGGACATCACATTGGCGTCGAGCGCGCCCCCCTCGGCGCGTAAGTCCGCACTGCCATTTGCGAGGCCTTACAGACCTCCGCAGAACCCACGGAAGGGTGGGCCTTCTCGTACTCCGTGATCACTCGTCCGAGTAAATCGGCCAAAGATACGTCTTATGAGATGACCTTCTTCTCCGTCTCTGTCGGTCGATCCCACGGTGTCCATTCGATACCTCGCACATACTTCTGAATCCAGCGAATCTCCTCTACGTCCCGCGTACGCTGGTGACGAGGCTCACGGAACCCGTGGGGCTCCCTCGGAAAGCGGATATACCGAGTATCACGCCCGAGATCCTTAAGGGCCTGAAAGAACATCATGCTCTGGGCTTCCGTGTCCGTGGTGTCGTTCATTCCATGCAAAATGAGCGTCGGCGTCGTCACATTGGCCACATGAGTCAGCGCGGAACGCTGCCGCCACTCTTCAGGGTTCTCCCAAGGTGTCCCGCCGATGTACCACAGCCGCACATCATGATTGAAACCCGGTCCGTACTCGGACGTCCAGTCAGAGACCATCGCCCCCACGGACGCGCCCTTGAAACGATCCGTCTGCGTAACGGTCCATCCGCCCAAGATGCCTCCGTAACTCCAACCCCTGAGGCCCAACTGGTCCGGGTCCGCCAGGCCCATGTCGACTACCGCATCCACTCCCGTCATGAGGTCCTGGTAATCTCCCCCGCCAATGTCATTCATGTTGCCCTGAAGCAACTCATCCGTGTATCCGGAGCTGCCACGGACGTTTGGGGAAAGCTGCGCGTAGCCGAGTCCCGCCCACACATGATTTCTGGTATCGAAGGAATTCCGGAACACGCCGGCCGGCCCACCATGAATGTGGAGCAGCAGGGGTAGTGAACTCCCGTCGTGTCCCGGCGGGAGCATCAACAGGCCCTCGATCTCGGTACCGTCCGCGCTGTTCCACTGGATGACCTTCCCTTCACCGAGCACCAACTCTTCGGTGATCCACGGATTCACCTCGGTCAGCCTCCGCCCTTCTGATCCATCCGTCTTGGCGACCCAAACATCTGCAGGCGTGTCGAAATCCTGAAACACGTAGGCCATGCGCGAATGGTCGCGGGAGAAGGATGAAGGGCTCAGAGAGCCCGCAGCTTGGGTCACCTGACCGACGCTCCCGCTCCCGACGTTGAGACGAAACAGGTTGTTGTCGGTCCCCTGTAGTCCACTGAACAGGATCGCGGACCCGTCTGGGGTCCAGGAGAACGAGCCGATGTTACCGTCGAACGCCTCAGAGATCATCCGGCGGTCACCTGACTCCGCATCCATGATCCAGAGCTTGTCGAGCCGGAGTTCCCACTGGTCGTCGCTCGGCGCCTCATAGACGAAGCGTCGCCCATCCGGGGCCCAGGTCAGTCGGCCTTCCGGAGCCTCATTGTCCGTCATCTGGCGTGTCTCACCCGATGTCACGTCAAGAAGGTGGATTTCCGCCTGATTTTGTTGGTTACGGCGATTCTCAGTGCGCGCAGTAAAGACAACCTGGTCGCCGTTGGGTGACACGGAGAACGAAGCAATCCGATGGTCTTCCTCCGTAAGGCGCGTCTCTTCCTTGGACCCGACATCGAGCGACCAGAGGTTCGTCCATGTTCCATCCCGTTGGCCGTTTGGACCCTCGTCGACGAAGATGGCGTCATCGCCGTCCTTGCGAGCCTTCTCCTCGTCCTCTGGACGGGGCTCGGCTGCGACGAAGAAGATCTTGCTACCGTCCAGCGACCACCGGTACGAGCCAATGGCGGTCTTGTGCTCGCTGAGTTGCGTGGCCTCGCCACCGTCGGTGCGCAGAAGGAAGAGCTGCGACTTCTCCTTCGCCGTCCGGGTAAAAGAGACATAGGTGCCATCAGGGGAGAACTGGAAACTGGAGCCACCCTCCTCTCCAATGAACCGGAAGGGCTCCCCACCCTCGGCTGGGACCTTCCACCAGGTCGTCTTTCGTTCGTTCTCGCCCCAATCCAATTCCGACTTCGAGAAGAGGACCCAACTTCCGTCGGGAGAAATCGTCGCTCCCCCCACCCGGACCATGTTGAGGCCGTCGTCCGTAGTCATGGCCCTTCGCTCCTGTCCGTGAACAGGCGACGCGACCAAGACCAAAAAGAAAAGGGTGGCGAGCTTCCGCATGATGTCTCCTAAATTGTACCGGGCACCTACTGTGCTCGAGGCCAGACCTAAAGCTCCGCTCCGGGCCCCGCCGAAACAAGGAAGGACACGATGGAAAAGTGGCGCTACTTCTTCGCCGTCCTGTTGGTGATCAGCTTGCCACCAGGACTCCTGATGTGGTTCTACGTGCATCCCCTTGTCTCGTTCTGGCGAAAGCTCGGCCCAGCGGTCACGCTCACACTGTCTATGGCGCAGATCATTGGCGGCATGGTAGCGCTCTACTTCGTCCGGGACTTCCTGGTAGGCCGCGATCTAGGGACACACGTGATCCCTGTGATCCTCGCGGCGTGGACCGGCCTCGCAGCGATCTCGCTCACACTGGCGAGGAAGAAACACCTCACGCTGCGGATCCTCGCAGGTGTGCCTGAACTCCAAGCCGACGGCAAAGGTGGCGCACTCCTCTCAGAGGGTGTGTACAGCCGGATCCGGCACCCTCGATACGTCGAAATCGTTCTCGGCTCACTCGCCTACGCGCTGTTCGCGAACTACCTCGGCGCCTACATCATGGCGTTCCTGACGATTCCGGGCCTACACGCGATCGTACTGCTGGAAGAGCGAGAATTGGTCGAGCGCTTCGGGCAAGAATATCGGGACTACGCGCTGCGAGTGCCGCGGTACATCCCCGGGCGAAAAGCGTCCTAACCCACCGTACCCGTCGATCTCCACGTCCACGACGTCCGCAATCCGCCCATACCCGATCTTCTGATAGATCGAGTTCGACGTCGGACTGGACAGGTCAGTGTACAGAATGCAGAAGGACAATCCGGCGTCTAACATGCGCTGGCTAACGGAGGCGACAAGCGCGGAGGCTTAACCACGCCCCCGCTTGTCTGGAAGCGTGTAGACGTACCCGACCCGACACCCCACGCCTGGCAGCACCTGTGCCACAGTCATCGAGCACCGTCCCTCCTCGTCGTCCCATGGGAATGTCGGTGACCAGGAGCTTGTGAGGGGGCGTACGGATGACACAGCCCAGCACTTCGCCCTCTGCCTCGACAGTCCCGAACAGGGTGTCAGGCTCGGTCGTCCCGGAATCACGCCGGGCATAAGACAAACTCAGGTGAAGGTTGTGCTCAGCCTCGCGCGTCTGCAGCCACGCCTCTGCGCGGCCCAGGAAGGCATCCGCGCCTTCGTGGGCGATAAGCTGGTACATGTGCTAACCCTCCACACCCTGGCATCGGAGCGCTAGAAGGTGTCCAGGACGGGCACCCGGACTCTCGCTCGTGGTCATGATCCGCCCTCCAGTCCAGAACGCCACAGCCTCGCCCTGGGGTTCGAGCCCCCCCACGAAACAGGCAGGCGCGGCAGCCTCGGGTTCACCTTCGATTGGCCAGTGGTAGAAGTAGATCTCAGAATAGGTTCGGACTGCTAGAGTCGAACCGTCCGGACTCATCGAGGCTCCGGTGGTGACTCGCCCGACATCCCACTTCGGCTCGATGGGCAGGCGTGGCCCCTCAAGGAGCTGCACGACCTCGTCGTTTTCAACAGCCGAGACGACGTCCTGGGGAGAGACGTGGAACACGCGGATTTCAGGTGCCCGACCCTTGGTCACGACGACAAGGCCCCCTTCGGGCGTGACAGCGAAGGCCTCGACGTCGTAGCTGTTTCCAGAATATCCAAGTCGAATCTGAGCGAGCGTCGTGAGCTGGGTCGCCTCCGTCGCTGGATCCGGTTCTGCCACAATATAGATCGTGACCATGTCACGCCGTCTGTTGTTGTCCCCCACGTCCGCTAGGTAAAGACACCACTCAGGACTCGAGTCGCTCGGCGTTTCACCTCCAGCAATCTCGGGACACACCCCGAGATCCATCGACTCCCAATCGTACGCCGTGGCGGGCGTGACTGTGTAGGTGGCAGTCAACACGGCCGTGGTGTCCATCTGATAGACCACCGGACCGTCGCCTGAGTCGTTGTGACTCCAGATGACCCCGGGGTGTGCACGGCTGATCGCGAGACCGGAGGACTCGACGAGTTCGGTCGGCATCAAGCCGAGGTCCGTCGTGTCCGTCGCGGCGAACGGAGCCTGGACTTCGAAGTACGCCGCCGAACTCCGCTGTTGGAGGATCCCGTCGGCCACCGCCAAGACAAGTAACACCAGAACGAGAACCGCGATTCCGGCCACGACCGTCAGCGTCCATTTCACGAGGACCTTCAAGAGCGCCGTCCGGTCAGTCCTTCGGACCGTCCGAAGACTGGCCAGCCAAAACGTCAGTCATGATTTCGAGCGCCCGTAGAACGTCAGCCCGGCCGACATCGCGGTGGGCGATCGCCCTCATGCCGTGATCGCCGTTCGGGAGCATATGCAGCCCAGCTCCATGGCAGGCGTCCGCGAACTCGCCGGCGGGCATCGCATTCACCTCGAATCGAATGATGTTCGACTCGACGCTCGCCACCTCCACGCTCACCCCGTCCATCTCATTCAGGCCCTCTGCCAACAGTCGGGCGTGCTCCACGTCTGCCGGGAGCCCGGAGCGGTGGTGCTCGAGTGCATGGAGAGCCCCGGCAGCGATGATCCCCGCTTGCCTGAACCCACCACCCAGCATCTGCTTGAAGCGCCTAGCCCGAGCGATGACCTCCTTCGTCCCCACCAAAGCCGATCCCACGGGAGCCCCAAGTCCTTTGCTGAAGCAGACGTTTACCGTGTCGAACGGTGCAGCGTACTCCCGCTCTGGAACGCCTGTCGCGGCGGTCGCATGCCAAAGCCTGGCTCCGTCCAAGTGAGTCGCGAGTCCGTGGAGCTTCGCAGCGGCACACACTCCTTGAAGTTGCTCGAGCGGCCAAACAGCTCCGCCCCCACCATTATTAGTATTCTCGGCGACGAGCAACGTGGGCGGAGTACTGAGTGTTGTGGGGTTGAACCGATGCCCAGGCTCCATCGCACCTTCAACGTCGTCCACTGTGAAGATCCCTCGTACCCCCGTTAGGTGGCCCATGGTCACGCCGCTGACCACAGCCCCTGCTCCGCCCTCAGCTCGGATGATGTGAGCGAGCCGGTCGATGAGGACCAAGTCACCCGGCTGTGTGTGCGCCTTGATCGCGATTTGATTGGACATGCTGCCCGTCGGGACGAAGACAGCGTCTTCCTTCCCCAGAACATCTGCCACACGGGCTTCAAGTTCATTGACTGTGGGGTCATCCCCGTACACATCGTCACCGACGTCGGCTGCTGCCATCGTGGCCCTCATGGCACCCGTCGGCTTCGTAACTGTGTCGCTGCGCAGATCGATCATAAGAACTGGATACTCGGGCCAATGTCGTGTGAGGAGTGCAGCTTCCCGCGATCCCACGAAGGCCGCAAGGGCGGACGCTTGACTGTGGCCACTCGGCATCCCACATCGTGGGGACACACAGAACCGGAGACCCCGTTGATCCGCAGACACCTAAGCCTCGCAATGACCGTCGTCCTGAGCTTCGCTGCCATCGCGTGCGGCGACGCGAGCGAGGACACGCCCCGACAACCGGTGAGTCCGCTACTCAGGCCCGCCCGCCTTACCGAGACAGCGCCTGCGGACTTTAACGTCCGCTTCGAGACCAGCGGGGGAGAGTTCGTCGTTGCAGTCCATAGGGACTGGGCACCATTGGGAGTCGACCGTTTCTACAACCTGGTCTCAAACGGGTTCTACGACGACGTCCGCATCTACCGGTCCATCGAGAACTTCATGGCCCAGTTCGGTCTGAACGGGGACCCGTATGTAAACCAGGCCTGGAAGGACACCTACATCGTCGACGACCCGGTCAGGCAGTCGAACACCCGGGGGCGCATGACCTTCGCGAAGGGCGGGCTGCACACACGCACGACGGAGCTCTTCGTGAACTTCCGAGACAACTCGAACTTGGACGGCAGCGGGTTCGCACCGTTTGGGGAGGTGATTGAGGGCATGGATGCCGTAGACGCCATCTATACCGGGTACGGCGAAGGACCTCCCCGGGGCGACGGTCCATACGCGGCCATGGCTCAAGCGCGCGGGAATGAGTATCTCGACGCCGAGTTCCCAGAACTCACCCAGATCATCCGAGCGACGATCGAGACGGGGAACACGGCCGGGAACTAAGCTCTTCTGCCTATCCAGCCCGTGATGGCGGGTCGAGCTGTGTGAAACAGGGATGCACCGCGTCGCGCTCGAGCAGGATGCGCTCTACGTCCACAACAAACGGAAGTACGTCGCCAAGATGGGCGGCAACCTCCTTGGCGTCGAACGTCGGGAGCGTCGACGGGCCGGCGCTGGTCGTGGACTGATCCAAGACCCGCACTGCGGCACGGGTGAGCGTGGCCAGGTCAGCACCTGGAAAGCCGTTCACGAGCACTTGGACGGCTTTCTCGACGTCGGCCGCCCTACCGCTGCGCACGGTGCCGCCCCCGAAAATTCCGATGAGTGTGCCGATCACCGCGACCGCTGCCACACCCAATCCAATGAGACCGATCGTGCTCGGAGCCACCGTGGTGAAACGAACCGAAACCGGCATGAATACGAGCACGATGATCGCGATAATGGCCACCACACACCCCGCCGACGTGGGATCCGAAGGCGGTGGCTCGTCCCTGAACGCCACGAGGGCATCAAAGACTGCTTTGGATTCGGGACGGGTGGATGAGTCCATGGGTTCTCCGAGCACGTTCAACCCGCCCTCTGCGTCAGCCGCCGGCAGCGATCGCCGAACCCACCTGTGCCCGCGTCACAAGTGCGTTGAAGAGCAATTTGAACGTCCCGTGCGTCTGGGCCCTGTGCTGAGCACGGAACCCGATCATGAGCACACTCCCCTGGCCGTGTTTCAGCGAGATCACCGCCGCCTTGTTGGCGATCTCCTCTTCACCCAAAAGCCATCCGCTCTGGAGGATGTTGCGATCGACGAAGGTCGCGATGCGTTTCACGTCGGCGCTGCGAGCGCCACCACGCGTCTCATACACCTGACTTCCGGCGAGGAAGGTCGCGAGTGCGTCCTCCGGCATCCCAAAGCCGTACGCGTCAGTGTTGTCCACCTTCACCTTGAGCGTTGAGCCGGGCGACCAGAATTCGTTGCCGGACATTCCGCGAACCGCATTGGTCACCGGCACGTCCTCGAACTCGTCGAGCACGAGATCACCCGCTTGGGCAAACGTGACCAACTGGCCCCCGTTCTGTACGAACGCTTCCAAAGCGTCTACGCCTTCCTGACCGAAGCCACTCCGATACTCGGGAGGTGTTGCGGCCGGATTGGCTCCTCGACCACCACCGCCCGCCGTCGGACCCATCATCATGGTCTTACTGTCGGCAGGGAGAATGATGACGTCGTACTTCTCGTGCAGGTCGCCCTCTAGGATGTCGTCGTCGAACATGCTCGTGTATTCGAAGCCGAAGTTCTCGAGCATCAGCCGTGTCCAGCCTTCATCCATGTTTCCGCCATAGAAACGCTGGTACATCCCGACGCGCTGCTCCTGAACGACATGGCTCACCGCCGAGGCATCGGAGTTGAGAGCCATGAAGTCGACACCCGTCTCGTTCGCGATTGCACGGGCTGTCGCCTCGGACGTACCCGGACCGACGATGAAGTCACCGGCCTTTACGCCATTGCCGTCCTCGCTAGCCCGTCGGACAGACGCTCCCGCTTCGAAGAGCATGTTCACGGCCTTGAACGCATCGTTCAGCTGGCCGTCGATCACATACCCTGCCGAGCCGGCCGAGACCGCGCCCTGCGGCATGATCTCTCCGGAAACCACACTCAGCCGCGCCTCAATGGCCGACCCGACCGGATCCACGCGCACGCCCATGAACTCGGCAATCACATCCGCCGACATGTCGTAAGGGCGGATCGGATCCCCTTCTGCTGTCCGCGTATAGGTGTTGTCAGGGTAGTACGTTTGCCCGAGCAACCAACGGATCAAGCCCCGCTTCGGCTGCGCCATGGACACGACGTAGCTGCCCTCGTCGTACACACGACCCTCGTGCTGAAACTCGGCTGGGGCGCGCTTAACAGTGATGCCCTGGCCCAAGAGCTTGTTCACCATCTTGGTCATGGTGAGCGGATCATGCTGGTCCGCGGGGATCACATAGGCCTTGGTGTCATCTTCGAGGCCCCGCTGCGTCTGACGACTCGCCTTCAGGTACGCGTTCCGGAGCACCGTTTCTCGGTTCTTCGCTGCAATCTCCAGCGGCGCAAACGTGGCGTTGATCTGACGCACCACGATGTCCCGGACATGCCACCAGCCACCCGGCCAGGGGTTGGGGAACGTCGTCTGCGCTTCGTATTCGGGGAGCTGCCTGGAGCCGGTCAACTGGTCCGGATGCACATAGAGGGGCGTCGCGAGACGCGCACTCGCGGACTCGGTAAGCATGCCGGCAATGTTGTGGAACGGCGTGATCCAGTGGAAACCGAAGTGACCCCAACCAGAATAGATGGCCGCACCAATGGCTCCCTGCAAATTGGCTTCGTCCTGCTTGAGCGCCATATGCGCACCGTACCACGTCATCTCACGCCAAACGAGCGGATCACCCCCAGGCCGGATCGGCTCCGCGTAGGGCGGCAGGTAAATGCGCGCCGTGTTGGGGCCCATCTGATGGTGATCGATGTACGCTTGGGGAATCCACTCCTGGAACATCAACTCGGCGACGTACTGTGACTCGACCGTGTTCTGCATGAACGCGTCACGGTTGTTGTCGTGGCCGATGTAGTGGTGATACAGCTCCGGCGGACTCGAACCTTCGTATTCCGTCCCGACCCACTGATTGTACCAGTCCGTGACAATGATATTCCCGTCGGGGTTCATCCCCGGGACGATGATCGAGACCGTGTTTTCAAGAATCTCCTGGATCCCGTCGTCCGTGCGGGTAGCGAAGTCGTACATGATTTCCGCAGCCGACTGACTCGCCGCGACTTCCGTGGAGTGCAGAGCATAGGACTGCACGAAGACGACCTTGCTGTTCTCTACCGCGTTGTCGACCTCAGCCATTGAATGCCCACGCGGATCCTGGAGGATCGCATTCATTCGCTTGATCTCGTCCAGGTTCGCCAAGTTCTCGGGCGTCGAAACGAAGATCATCAGGAATGGATTGCCCAGGGTGCTCTCACCAACGGTGCGCACGTCTACGCGGTCACTCGCGTTCCCGATCAGCTCGTAGTATTCGACCAGCTTGTCCCACCGGGCGAGCTTCCGGTCCGCCCCCATCTCGTGGCCGAAGAAGGCCTCTGGCGAAGGGATCTGCTGGGCCGAAGCGAGCGTTGGCAACACGATCGCCAAGGCTAGAAGTACGGCTGAGAGGCGCGACATCGAGTGGTGCACTTTCATTGAGTCCCCCGGTCCATCAGATGGCCGAAATGGGCTATACGGTCAGGCATCCGGGAACAGGCGTGTCCCCGGGGAAGGCAGACTAGGGCCGGGGCTTCGGACCCGGCAAGGGATGAAGAGGTGGGATAGTCGCTCTGAACCGGATGTCCGTCTCCTTCGTCTAACCACAGGACGCACATTCAGGTGTCTCTGGGAACACGAAGAGGCGCTCGAACGGAATCGCCCCCCCGCACCCGGTGCAGACGCCATAGGTGCCTGCTTCGAGGCGTTCCAGCGCCTCTCTCAACAAGGCGAGCTTCACTACCTCTCGCTCACGAAGATTCTTCGTGAGCCCCTGGTTCTGCAACGAGTCGATACGACTTAGGCGGCCAACAGCGCTCTGATCCAGCACGACCGGCTTCAACGCTTCGTCGGTGACCTTCATCGATTTCGTGAGCTTTTTGGATTGCCGGCCCAGTTCCTCGCGGAGCTCCGCTACTTGGTCTTGAGTCAGGTCACTCATGGCGCCCCCGCCCTATCTCCCGGCTTCCGTGGCCAAGAGGGGCAACAACGTCTCGTTGCCCTCCACGTCCAGGAAGGTGTCCCACTCCAAGAAATAGCCCTCAGGGTCATACCCGACGAAGACCGACACGCGGCCACTCTCATTAGTGAGATCCGGCGTCCTCAGCGAGAGCTCCTGCTTCTTTGCTCTCTCGAACCAAGCGGCAACATCGGACGTGATAAAAGACACGGTGACCGCCTTCTCTTCCGTGGCGTTGTGGAGTCCCCGCTCGCCATCCACGAGCCCGACAAACCCGGTCCGCGAAGCCTCGTACACCTTGGCCCAGCCCTGGTCGACTAACAGGTCCACACCGAGAAGCTCTTCGTAGAACGACTCCATGGCGGGGATGTCCTGGTAGTACAACCACAGAACCGTAGCCTGGACCGTCAATTCTGAGGGCCGGTCGCCACCCGCTGGCCCCAGCGGCTCGATCTGCTCGAGCATGGGCATCAGCGTGACGTTCTCCGCGTGCGGGTTGAAGCGCTCGAATTCGAGGAGGTATCCCTCAGGGTCGATCGCTACGAACCCGTCATGCGGGCGACCCGCCTCGTACTCCCTCATCTCGCCGCGCATCGTGACACCCGCGCTCGTGAGATACTCGTACCACCCCTCGACCTGCTCCGTGACTACAGCCAGCGTGACGCTCTTCGGCTCATCCGACGAGTGCATACCCTCTGCCTGATCGACCAGCGTCAAATAGGACGCCGGCGCGACTCGCATGATCTTGGCGAAGCCGTAGTCGGCCACAGTCTCGAAGCCCAGCACGTCCCTATAGAACGTCCAGGCAGCATCCACGTTGTCATAGTAGTAGAAAGCGTTCATCGCCTGAACATCGGGAACAGCTTTCGCCATCGGTTCTGTGGCGACTGCCTCCGTCTCCGGCACAGAGTCGGCACAAGAAGTGAGGGTTACGCTGACCGCCGCGGCGGTGATAAGGGTCACGCAGACGGACCTTCGCACTGAATTCTCCAGGGAATGGGTAGGAGTGAAGCCTACGACCCTGGCTACCCGGAGGAAACCACGACGCGATCCCGAAGCAGACGAATGGCATCCGGACCGATTCGACAGCACCCTCCCACACCTTCCGCGCCTCGGTCAATCCAGCCCGCCGCACTCGTGGCGACATCAGCTTGGGATCGTCCGTCCACCCATGTCTTTCTCTTCGCATCGTAGCCTTCGCCCGAATTGGGATAGGCCAAGATGGGGAGGGTCGTCGCGGGCCGAATCGCATCGATGAGGTCGGCTACATGCTCAGGGGCCGTGCAGTTCACGCCAATGGCAGCGACCCGGTCCACATCTTCACACAGAGCGGCGACCTCGGCCACGGGAGTCCCATCGCTGATGTGCTCCCCGTCACAGCAGGAAAAGCTGATCCACGCCCATACATCGGGGGTGTCTGAGATCAGATCGAGAAGAACCTCTGCCTCGAGGCGAGACGGCACGGTCTCGCAGGCGATCAACTCAGCGGCAGAGGTCGCCAACAGTTGGAAGCGACGACGATGAAACTCGTCGAGTTCCGCCCGTTCCACCCCATAACGCCCGTGGTATTCAGAGCCGTCCGCCAGATACGCTCCAAACGGGCCGACACTCGCGGCTACCAATGGACGGATTCGGTCGTTAGGGCCCCTTAGACCGCTCCAGAACGCATCTCGAGCCTCCACCGCGAGTTGCACCGAGAGATCGAAGAGGTCCGTCGCGTCAGACTCGGCAATTCCGAGATCTGCGTAGCCAAGGAAGCTCGCCTGATACCCCACCGTCTCAATGCAATCCGCCCCTGCCTCCAGGAAGGCACGATGAACGGCCTTCACCGCGTCCGGGTCGTCTCGCAAAAGCCCCGCCGACCACAACTTCGGGTCGAGCTGACTGCCCATTTCTTCGAGGGTCGTCGCAAGGCCACCGTCCAACACGATCGCACCCTGCGCCTGGAGGAAAGGAGCCAACGGGTTCTGCGCGGCGGTCATCGGCTCAAGCATTCCCTGCGCGAACGCGCTACATGCTCCAGGGCGGCACAACCTCATGCGAACGAGCATACGCTATGCTCTGCCCCAGGTGCTCGTGCAGGTGCGTGATGGCACGAATCCACACGTCCCCCACGGTCGTGTCCGACGACCCGAGCACCACTGCACGGTCGAGTTCCTCGGACGTGGCATCCATGGACGCCAACATGAACTCAAACGACGCGTCTACATGGCCCACGATCTCGGCCTTGGTCATGTCGATTTCCTGGAATGCCCGGAATGTCATGACGTCATCGGTAATCCCAGTGCCTTCAGGGGCAGTCATGCCCATGAGTGACGGCACGAAATAGTTGTCCGCCGCGATGTGCTGGTAGACGTCGCCTACAGAGCGAACCCCATCCATGGGTTGCCAGGCGTAGCTGCCCTCCGGCATGGCTTCAGCAAGCTGGTTGAACTTGCCGTGGGCGATCTCGAGAGTCCGTCGCAGGTTCTGGAATTCCAAAGAGGTGCCGGAAAGCTCTGCGGTCACAGCTGCCTCGGTCTCTCTGTTCGCCGCCTCTCCAGCGCAGCCCGACGCAGCCACCAATGCCGCCACGGCCCAGGTGAGCGTCTTCATTCTAGTCTTCATGGATGTCCTGTGACGGAAGGGGCCGACAAGCTACATGCCCAGATCGGACTCCTGATAGTGCTGAAGCGCGCGATCAGCGTGAAGTCCCAGGGGAGCCGTCAGAATCGTCTGGTCAATGATGTCGAGAGACCAAAACGACCAGCTCGGCCAACTCCTCGTCCCACCCGCCTGTGTTCTTCGTATGGTGGAGCTCGGTCCGGAACCCGGTCTCCACGAGTGCAGGGTGGTACCGCCGTCCTCCCGGGACGACAGCAGCGACAAAAAAACGGGCCGTCCCCGACTTTAGGAACGGCCCGCCCAATTCGTGCTGAACCTTTCTAGCTCGCTACCACGTTCTCAGCGGCAGGGCCCTTGGCTCCGTCGACGATGTCGAACTCAACGGTCGCGCCCTCAGCGAGAGTCTTGAAGCCCTCGGCCTGGATCGCGCTGTGGTGAACGAAGCAGTCCTTGCTGCCGTCCGCCGGCGTGATGAAGCCAAAGCCTTTCTGATCGTTGAACCACTTGACGGTTCCGGTCGTACGCATACGGTGCTCCTTGGTAAAGCGATCTGCGAAGTAATTCGGCTTGTCCGCACTCCGCGATCACTATCTGCGCTCAAATAATTATTGAGCTCGCTGAAACGGTCGCGAAGCAGGCCTGCCCGGTCAAGACGGCACCTTCACGCGCCCGATGCGCAGCATAAGCTCAAGAGACCGATCGCGGACCTTCACGAAGGACCCAGACCGCGCTGTGGTCAGTCCTTCGACCCATCGGGCTTCCAGCTCTGCCACACGGCCTGAAGCGAGTGTGAATCCGACTCCGCCACTGGCGGTCACGCTGAACGATTTCGGTTGTTCTTCGAACAATACCTGCCCTAGGATCGCGTCCTGTCCGGTTCGCAGGTGCAGGCTGTAGGCGGGGCCGGCCGCGGCAAAGGCATGAAATGAACCAAGCGACGCAACGAGTTTCAGTTCGAGATGCATAGACAACCACTCGCTGCGGGTTTGGCCAGTGAGAGGCTCTCCATCAAAGTCACCTTCGACCCACCCGCCTCGCTGCGCATACCCGGCGCCGACACGAATCCGGAATGGACCGAGTGGGGACGGCACGTCCGTAAAGTAGTTGGCAAGAAATCCGGACCGGTTGGACGTGTCGACCTTGGGCTTCCACACCTGATGAGAACGCGTCCCCCCAATCGAGAAACCTTGGTACTGACCGACTTCTTGAGCCGACAGGCCGACAGCGCACCCGCCGGCCAGCAGGACCACGGCGGCGATCGTTCGAACGGTGTGCATGGGACTCCCGACTAGAGTGCTTTCTAGTGTTGGACCTACATCATTAGGAAGGCAGTTGCCCTGCTCTGGTACATCTCTAACGCAGCTCAACCACTCCGTGCGGCGTCCGGATTCGAGCCGCAAGCCGAGGTACCTTTCCGAAGCGAACGACCATATCTAGGCCGAGTGCTTCGACCCGCGCGCGGAGCTCTTCCGGATTCGGACACTCGGCCGTGATGTCCACGAACGAACACTTCTGCGGCAAGCTCGCCCCTGGGTGCGGTGTGTCTCGCCAGTCCAGGAAGAACGGAATCAGGCCGCCGTTTCGCTCAGCACGGGGGTCTGAGAAGCCCCAAGCGATCGTGGTGCCGTCCGGCTTCTGGCGACTAGCCGTGCTCGGCTCGCCGAGATCGACACCCGCCGCACGTCCCGCAGCCACCACGCCCGGCAGATCACTGCTCTTGGCTGCCCAGGTGACCAACGTCGGCTCGGTCACCGCATCGACCCCCAGCCACCGCGGCTCAAAGGGCTCCGGCTGAGCCGGGTCGACCGCGAGCACCTCCAAAAAGGTGTCTTCAGATAGCGCCAGCAACACGTTGCGCGTCCCTCTGCCCTGGTGGGAACCGCCGGGCTGCATCTTCACGCCCAACAGTCCCTCGATGTGGGCGATTCCTTCGTCGAGGTCGCGGGCGACAAACACCAGATGGTCCATCGGATTCCAGGTCAAATCATCCGCCCATCAAGACAGAGTCGAGCATGTCCTGGTTGTATCCAACCAGGAGCCTGGCTCCAGACCTCAGCGTGGGTGCGCGCAGCTTTCCAGAGCGGCCGAGTAGTAATGCCAACAGGTCGTCATCCGACGGACGCTCCGATTCGAGGTCCACGTGGAGCACGTTCTTGCCCTTGGCGACGTAGAGATCGGTAACACCGCCCAAAACACCGAGCGCGGCCTTTCCTTCTACCGGAGCCTTACCCGCGCTTTGGACTTCGCCGTCAGACACTGCATTCGTCTCAAGAAACTCTTGAGTGCGTTTGCAGCTTGTTCAGCCAGGGCGGTGGTACCGCCACTCGAGAGAGATCGTCACGGGTTTTTAGCGGATCCGTTCGTAGATGGCGTGACCAACCGAAACGATCTTTCCGTCCTCGCTCAGGCGAACGTATTCGTTGCTGATCGTATCGCCGTCTTCGGAGAGCGTGTTGATGATGACCTGAGTCACTCGGCCATTGGTCCGATTAGTGATTCGGGTCGCGCGTTCGTCGATGAATTCGACGGCGGTGTCTCTCCCCTCTTGGCCAAGCACCGGACGGAATTCACCGTCGAATGTGGTGGCGTAACCCCACTCATTCGCGCGGCCATCTCGGTTGACGGAAGCGACCGTGATTTTCATGCCGCCGTCCATGTAAGGCTCGTACGTCATGATGTTGCTCGACGGCGGCGGAGCACTGGACTGCATTTTCCACTGGCCGTAACGCGTCTCCGCCGTCTGCGCAGAAGCGCTCGACACAGTGAGGGCCAGTGCCAGAAGTGCTGTGCAACCCGCACCTAAAATCCGTGTCCGCATAGTGATGCTCCAACTTTGGGACCGCGGGGCCCGACCCGCGCTCGGGTTCGCCAACGGTCCTGTGATTCAAGGTAGACCACCATGCAGTGCCGAGCCCGGGTCGGCAAGCGGGTCAGGCGTTCGGCCGGGGATGTTCGCCACCAACGGGTATGCAGTGGCAGTGCGCCAGGGCAGATCCGGCCACCACCTTGTCTGCTCGACGGGGTCGTCCAAGGCGAAGCTCTCCCCAGGCCCTAGCGTCAAGGCAGCCACGCGTCGAGCCACAGCGTTAGTACGACGCGTTCGATGGGCTCGGTCCACCCGTGGGTCGACAGATTGAAGAGTCCCCAATAGATGGGGAAGAAGACGCCTGCTCAAGCACGAGCCCGCCGACCATGCCGGTCGCGCCGGTGATGACCACGTTCACTTCACTCAACTCGCGCACCCCTATCCGCTTGTATATGATCGGAACTGACCCGACCCAAGACTTCGTCCGAGAAGCTAGGAGTATCGAGCTCCCGTGCCCAACGACGCCACGCCGGCCCCATTTGGAGGGGAAACATGTTCAAACGCGCACCCACGGCAGCTTTCATGCTGCTCGTCCTCACCGCTTGTGGAGCCAGCACACCCCCTCCACCACCTCCGCCACCGTTCTCACCGGCCGGCACCTACGACATCATGCTCGATATGCAGGGAATGTCGATGGGTGGCGTTCTCGTGATCTCGGGATCCGCCGAAGCTGGATGGGGCGGCAGCATCGAAGTTGAAATGGGTGGAACAGGGCTGGGCGACATGGTGGTCAACGGAAACACGGTCACGTTCAGCCTGGCTGAGATCGGCGGGACGGCGGAACTCGAGTTTGAGGGCGACGACTTCATGGGCGTCATGAGCAGCAGCATGGGTGACGCCAGCCTGCAGGGAACGAAGCGGACCGGCAACTAGCCGGCCGGGCCCGAAGACGTACGAAGATGATCGTGCGGCGGTCCCGTCGGGTTTAATCCTGGCGGGACCGCTCTCGTTTCTGACTGAACAGCCATGGCGCCAGCCCGTCGGTGCTGTACGCCGAGTCCCACGAATTGTGGTTGACCCCTTCGAACTCCGTGTACGTCACGTCAGCGCCGATGGCCTCGAGCGCCGCCGCAATCCCCTGTGACTCCGCAACCGGGATAACCTGGTCGGCGCCCCCGTGAAAGATCCAGATCGGCAGGCCAGCTACAGCCTCGGCTAGTTCGGAGAACGGTTCCTCTGAATCGACGAAGGGCCCAGGGTGCCGCGCCGTCCCCGTCACGTAGCCGCACACCGCCACCAATGCCGCGAACCGCTCAGCGTGACGTGACCCCAGGTACCAAGCGCCGGCCCCACCCATCGAGAGTCCGGTGAGGTAGGTCCGATCTACATCCGTACGGTATTCAGATTCTGTCGCATCGAGCGCGGCCAGCGCCACATCCCCGAACTTCCCGACCCAAGTGGCGTCTTCAGCGACCTGCGGCATCAACATGATGGCCGGCCATCGCTCCACGTTGAAGCGAACCGCGGCAGGCAGCCCGACCTGTGTCTGAATGAGACCGTCGTCCCCTCGCTCTCCCGCGCCGTGAAGGAACAGCACTACCGGCCAGTCCTGCGACGCGGTGTAATCACGCGGGACGTAGACCTGGTACCGGTGTTGGGCCCCATCAACCGTAACTGTGCGATCGAGGAACCCGGTCGGTACACCTTGAGCCGCGACGCCTCCATCTCCAATGACGATTGCACCAAGCAGCAGCCCAGCCATAAGCCTCGCCATCAGCCTCCGCCTAAGGAGAACTTCTGAACGCGACGTCCGGTGGACGCCTCACCCACGTAGATGTTGCCATGGGAGTCCACACTCATGCCGTGGGGACGAAGGAACTGGCCGACCTGCCGGCCTCCACGTCCGAACTCACCAACAACGTTCAGGCTCTCACGCTCCAGCACCCAAACTTTGTGGTTCGTGCCGTCGGCCAGGTACAGCCATTCCTGATCTGCATCGGGCGAGAGCGAGATCACGAACGCCGAGCCCGACGCGAGCGTCTGAGGCGCGATGATCTTCTCGGTGACGAACGTCCCGTCCTGCTGGAAGACCTGAATGCGATTTCCACGCCGGTCCGCCACGTAGATGTGACCATCATTCGATCCGATGAGGCCGTGCACGGTGCCGAATTCCGTGGGCGGCGTACCCACGTCGTAGTTGGCGTAGTCGTATCGAGCCTCGTCGTCCGGGGTCTCGCCGTAGGCACCCCAGTGACGAAGGTATGCTCCCGTCTCGCCGTCGAAGACGACAACACGCCGGTTGCGATACCCGTCGGCTACAAAGACCTCGTTCGTTCCCGAATCCACCCAGATCCCGGCCGGGCCACCAAGAAGCGTCTCGGAAGCGGATCCCTCGGTCACATCGTACTCACCAATCTGCATCACGAGTTCACCGCTGCGCGTGAACTTCATCAGTCGATGGTGGCTGTACGTGCCGACCCACACGAAGTCGTTGTGATCGACGAAGAGGCCATGTGGATTTCGGGGAAACTCAGACACGTCCTGTGTCGAGGCGTCACCCCACCCTTGCACGAGGTCCCCGTTCGCGTCGAACTCGAGAACGACCGGAGCGGGCACGCAGCATTCTCCAATCGGCGGATCCTGAATGGCGGACGTCTCTTCCGGAGTCAGCACCTCAGGCAGATGCGTGACCCACACATGGTCCTGCGCATCTACAAACACGGCCGTGACGGCTCCCATGATCCAATCGTTCGGCATCTCATGCGGCCAAGACGGATCAACGGTGAACGTCGGTGGGCCGTCCGTGCCTGCCTCACTCCCGCAGGCGCTGACACCAACCGTGAGCGCAACTACAGCCGTCATCAATCCGAATCTACGCATCGCTCGGTACCTCCAATCGGGTGGGTCAAGCGAACAACTTGTAGAGGAGCCGCTGCGTACGCGAGCGTGTACCGGCCGGACTGAGCTAGAAATCCGGACCCAAGTATTCCCTACGGAACTGGTCGTGGGCCTGCGCTTCGTCAGGAGAGCCCAGTCGGTGTGTGGTACCGGCGGCCGGCGTCGCCTCACGGGTCGTGACCTCAGGCGACATCAGCGGTGGATGATGAAGTCGACGAAGAGTGGCCGGTGGTCCGAGGCGACAGGTTCGTCCAACACTCTCTGCCGCAGCACAGTGAACCGATCCTTCGGGCGCATGACGACGAAGTCGATCTCCCGTACCGGATCGAAGGACGAGAAGGTGAAACGGTCCGTACCCTTGTCCACGATGCCCCATTCGTCGGCGAAGAAGTCCATCACGAACGAACCCGGTGTCGAGTTGTAGTCGCCGGCCAGGATCGTGGGAACACCGTCGTTCGGGAGCTGCGCAGCGAGTTCAAGCGCCTGGGCCAATCGCTCATCCTCGGTCCTGTAGAAGTGAATGCTGGCGAAGCGCACCATTTCTCCAGTCGATGGAGAGGTGACGTCCACAACAACAGAGGAACGAGGCTCGTCTCCGTCGGGAAGTCGGATATTTCGTGAGGCAGCAATCCGCCACCGGGACAGGACAGCCATACCGTAGGCGCCGCCCTGGTAAGGCATAAATCGCCCGAATACAGGTGTCATCCCGGTCAGTCGCCCCAATTCTGCCGCCTGATCGACCCCTCCGGTACGCGTCGCGACGCTGTCGATCTCTTGAAGCGCCAAAAGGTCAGGATTCACCTCGCGAATCAGAGCCGCGATTCGCTCGAGATCGAGCACTTCATCCATGCCCGCTCCGTGGTGGATGTTGTATGCCATCACACGGACCGTATCCGAGGCTTCGGTCTTGGCCGACGAAGTCATTTCGTACATCTCGAGGCGCTGAATGCCCATCTCGTCCACTCGCACCGTGAGGAGATGGTCTTGTCCCACGGACAGGAGACGCGCGTTAGGTGCCTGGACCGCCCCGAGAGAAGCACCGGCCCGATCGAACAGGAAGTACTCCACGAATTCCCCAACCGGGCCATGCGTCACCCACAGCTCTCCCGAAGGCGCCAGGTGAAGATCCGTATAGGGAGGCCGCTCCGTGGGCATGGGGACCTCAGCGAGCAGCCCGCGCATATCGTCCGCGCTGACTTTGGCACCAAGGGACGCGTAGGCAGCATCACGCCACGTCGCGATCTCGGCCTCATCGTCCCCGAGCGGTAGTGGCGACGCACTCCACTCGATCGACGTCTCGGTACCATCCTCGGCGAAACACGTGACACCACTGGCCGACTGATCACCAATGCACACGCGCCCTCCTGTCCCATCGACGGCGAACGAAGGTTGCCGGGCGAGAGGAGGCGCCATGGCCCAATCGCCCCAAGGCGCGGACACGGTGACTTGTTCGAGGTCACCGAAGAACATCAAAGTGTCCACCGACTGCATATCCGCAGATACGCGAAGGGCACCACTCCCAGGACGGAAGCGTGCTTCGCGCGACCCCTCTTTCAGCCCCTTCACCGAAGCCTTCTCAATGAGGCTTACCAGAATGTCCCGATTGGGGAGCAGGATGGCAGACTTCGGGTAGAGCGGCGCTGCCGTGGCCTTGGTAATCTGGGCCAGTGGATAACTGCGTACGCCTGCGAAGGCACCTTCTGCATCAAAGCTGGAGACCCGCCACGCTTCGCGATCCCACACGAAGATCGAATCTTGATCGCCAATGAAGACCTGGCTGGGAGATTGGAACTCACCGGGCCCCTGCCCCGGCCCGCCAATCACTCTCTTGAACGTCCCATCGGGAGCGAAGAGGCGGACGCTGTGTGTACCGAGATCAGCAACAACCAAGTCCCCATCCGACTGCAGGCCCGCCGCCGAGATGTTCACGAACTGGTACTCGGGATCTCCGTCCAGGACCCCCACTGAGCGCACCGGCTCTGGCGAGACGTGCCAGGGACTTCGCTCCGCGGCACCCATAGCCGAGCTCGTGTCCGCAGGCCGATCTTCGCCACGGCAAGCGACAAGAACCGCGACGACGGCCAGAGCCGTGCACCTCCGGAGCTTCATAGTCCTCAGTCTCATGCGGTCCCTGGTGCTCACGATTAGCCATCGAAAAGGAAGGTGGACTCCGATCAAAGTCAGGGTAGACACTTCCGACCCTGTCGGCGACGAGTGCCACCACATCCGGTCCGAACAGGTCCGTCAGTGGTTCAGCCATGCTCCCCCACCCTCTTGTACGAGATCAACTGGATCTCATCCAACTCCGGCAAATACGCTTCCCGATCGATGACCCGCAACTCGCATCCCTGGTCGGTCCAGTCCGAACGAAGGCCGCCCGAAATCCCGTCGTAGTCCTTCGTGTACGGAGGATCCTGGAGTACTTCACGAAGCACCTCGCCCCCGAGCCAACAGAGTCAGCTTCAAACCGAGTCGACACTTTGAACGCGATCGTGAGTTGGGCATAAGCACCCAAGTCACGGAGGTCCCCACTCCGAATCTCGACGTTCATGCGCGAACGTTCACCGAGCATGAATGCCGACGCCCAAGATGAATCGATGGGCCAATGCGAATTCATCGGGGTCGATGATCGAGTTATACCACCCACTGATCTGATCTCGTAAGAACACCTCGACGCCACACGCCTCCGTCAGGGGGAAGCGGGCCAGAATCCCCGGAACCAGGAGCTCCTCGGCGTTCGCGCTACTCCGGAAACCGGGGTCCGTCTCGTTCAGGTCATCCCATACCAAGGCGCCGATCCCGAGCGTCACGCCAACGGCACCGCCACCGCCACCCGCACGGGTCATAAGACGTCCACCAATCGAGATCGAGGCGTGATTCCGATGGAGGTCGTCCGAAGCCACCGGAAAGTCGGTCCGAGCAAATCCGAGATCCATGGTGAACGCCGAGCCTCGCTCGGGTCCGCTGGAAACCCCGATGTTGATCCCCGGACCCACCTCAGTCCCATTGAAGTCGGTATCAACCCAGAGCATGGGGCCGACCGACCACTTGGTCTGCGCCGACACTGCCCCGGGTATGGCGGCCAAGGCGGTGATTATCAGCATTCGGCGGAGCTTCGTCACGATCTTCTCGGCGGCAGTTCCAAGCGGGATATCGGCGCGCATCGCGAGGCGCGGATCAGGCCCCGCGAAGGAGAGGCGAACCCGGTAGACATCAGCTTCGGTTTGACTGACCAGCGCTTCGACGGGTGACGAGAGATCTTCGGCTCCTGCGGAAGCACCATCGGTCGCCGTGATGTCCGAGACGTTCACGATGTCCACACTCGCGATCGACAACTGACCGATGGATGTGAGCAGTGACCCCTGCCCGCACGGTCGGTCGGTCGCTTCCAGCGTCGAAACGCCAGCGTGACTGATCCATCGGCGATCTGGACCAACGTCTTCTGCTTGAGAAGCACATTCCCTCCCTCGAGACGTCACGGTTATCGAGAAGTCCTTAGGCAACTAGTACTTGATGTCGGTCCGTCCCACCGTCATCCCGATATTCCCGACTCGCTCGCCCATCGTGTAGTGCTCCCCGCTCCCCGCGGTCATGCCGAAGAAGGGTACGTTCGGGACGATAAGGCGACCGTCTGGATCGACGGCACCCTCAAGCGCCGTCGTCGCCACGACTTCCGCGATGAAGAGCTTCCGTACCGGGGGCACAACGAGCTTCGAGATAATACGGCACTCACAGTGGATCGCGGCTTCTTCCACAGTCGGAGCATCAACCACCGTGGCCCGTCCTCGGGTCAGTCCCGCGAGCTCGAACTTGTCCGCCACTCGGCTCGAGTTCATGTCGACGGTGTCGAACGATTCGATCATCGACGCGGTCGGAATGTTCAACACGAACTCGTTGTGCTCATCAAGCAGCTGATGTGCCAAGTGCTCCGTCCCGGCGGCCACACCGATTTGGGGAGGCTCCCCATTTACGACAAACGTCCACAGGACCGAGATCTCGTCCGGGTCCCCCGGCATACCGTTCACCGTGAGCAGAACGGCTGGCACCGGTGGCACCATAGGACCCGGCTCGGCGAGCGTTCTGCGGGGGCCGGTCAACGGAGGCGCTGAGCAGCTCCACACCGCAGCCAGTGCAGCCGCAGACGAACCACCTTCCAAAAAGCGACGTCGGGTCCAATCCAAGTGTCGATCTCCTCGGGGAGCGGCGAGCGTCGTAGGAGGGGAAGCCGCGCCTGGCCGTCACCGGCCAGGCGCTACCACTTAGTGCAGCGTGTCGAATACTTCCAGAACGAGAATCTTCGTCGAGTCGATGAAGCCCGGAATCGAATCCTTCATCCCGGCGAGTACCTTCTGCTGCGCTTTCAGCGCTAGGAGCATGTGTTCGCGGAGCTTGTTCCAAGCCTCCTTCCGCTTCTCAATCAGGTCGATGACGTCCTGAGCTTCGTTCGCAGTCGTTACGACCGGCGTCACGATCTTGGTGACGTATCCGTCTGACCCGGCCCGGGCTGTGTGACGGTAGTCGATATCGAAGGGCAGGTTCCAGTCATGCTTCACAGCGGCTTTGGCCAGCTGTTTCTGGATCTTTTCGAGCTGTGTGATCTCGATCTTCTTGTTCGCATACTCTTCAGCGAGTTCCTTCCCGAGGATCGTATGTCCCCTCTTGCCCAGCCTGTTGAGGTCTTTGACAGCCTCGGTGAGCGGATCATCGCTACTCGCAACCATGGCGCCCCAGCCTAATACATGGGCTCCTAAGGCGATGGCGCGGCGCAGCTGTTCCTGCTGACGCACACTCAACTGCCCTTCCTGCTTCACTTTCGTGAGTGCCAGACTCGCGACGGCCCGGGCAACGGTCGACTGATCCGGAACGGCCTTCGGAGGCGGACCGGTGGGAGCTCTACGGGTGGTGGCAGCTCTTCGGGCCGGGCGCCGCGTAGGCGGTGGAGGCGGTGGCGGTGGCGTGGGAGCGGCCTTCTTAGCAGGCGCAGCTTTCTTGGCAGGGGCAGCCTTCTTCGCCGGCTTCGCAGCCTTCTTGGCAGGGGCAGCCTTCTTCGCCGGCTTCGCAGCCTTCTTGGCAGGGGCAGCCTTC